>Ga0302215_10003575_pt1 | contig 10383 bp, 10 predicted proteins | sample II_Fen_N3_1_FD_194580 | JGI IMG/M metagenome (GOLD analysis project Ga0302215, IMG submission 194580) | Peat permafrost microbial communities from Stordalen Mire near Abisko, Sweden - II_Fen_N3_1 | ecosystem: Environmental > Terrestrial > Soil > Wetlands > Permafrost | place: Sweden: Abisko... | reverse complement strand
CGTTCCTGCAGGTCCGATCGCAAAAACCATGTCTTTTTTCTCGGTTTCTTTTACAAGCCTTTTAAGATTGGTCGTCTTCGCTTTGATAATTTTTCCGTTGACCCCTTTTACGATGATGTCCTGATCAAAAACCAAGTGTTTCTCATTTTCATCTTTAAGATTGAGAAAATTTTCTACATCTTTTAGCCCGATTGAGTTGTTTTTTGAAATAAACGACACGATGTCGTCTAATTTTAGTTTAAATATATCAAGAGCTTCTTGATTTCCCATTGCAAAAATATGGTGATCTCTACCGGTTATTTTAAGGGTTGGAAAGCTCGATTTTATTAAATTGAAATATTGGTTGTTAACTCCATAGAAGTTTTTTGAATCAATACCTTCTAAATCATACGTTAATTCAAACATGCAAATATTTTATTTTAGATTTTAAATTTAAAAGTTTTTTTTCAGATTTAAATCAAATTCTTATCCACAATATTTAAATCTTTCCCATTATTTTAGATAAATTTGCACTTCTATCAGATTATTCATGTCAATTATTACCCTCACCTCAGATTTCGGACGTTTAGATTACAGAGTTTCGGCTATGAAAGGGAAAATCCTGTCCTTGAATCCTGAAGTCAGCAGTATTGATATCAGTCATGATATTCAGGCATATAACCTTATTCAGACCTCTTATATTGTAAGAAATGCATATCGATATTTTCCTAAAGGCACGATTCATATCGTAGCAGTTGACAGTTTTTTTCACAAATCAAGAAAAAATATTTTATACAAAGCCGACGGTTCTTATTTCCTGGCAGCTGACAACGGATTACTAAGTTTGATTTTTTTTGATATTAAACCTGAAGCGATCTACGAAATTACACTCAACAACAGATTTGATGATGTGGTCAATTTCACTTCGACCGATGTTTTCGTTCCCGTTGCGGTACATTTAGCCAATGGAGGACTTCCTGAAGTGATTGGTAGAAAAATAGATGACGTAAAGCAGCTTTTATTTCCAAAACCGGTTTATAATGAGCCGGAAAAGATGATCATCGGTGAAGTAATGTACATTGATAATTTCGGAAACATAATATCAAATATCAGTAAAGAATTCTTTGAAACTTTGGCTAAAGGTTTCGAAAAATTCACGATTAAGTTTCGAAATTTGAGTTTATCGAAAATATATTCAAGCCATACCGAAGTAGTAGCTGATTGGGACAGAGAAACTGAGTACCACGGGCAATCTGCAGCAATTTTCAACGACAGCCAACAACTTGAATTAACCATTTATAAAGGCAGTAAAAAGAACGGCGCCAAAACCCTTTTCGGATTAAACGTCGGAGAAAATATTTACATTGAATTTTTCTAAAATTATCTATTTCATAAAAAAACCGATTTTTTTTATATATTTGTCAAAATCTAAAATTAGAAAATGGCAGAATACAAATTATTGCTTCCTTCTATGGGTGAAGGCGTGATGGAAGCTACGGTGATCACTTGGTTATTCAATGAAGGTGATCAGGTAAAAGAAGATGATTCGGTAGTAGAAATTGCAACAGACAAGGTAGATTCGGATGTTCCGACACCGGTTTCGGGGAAAATTATCAAAATTCTGAAACAAAAAGATGAAGTTGCAAAAGTAGGTGAAGCCATCGCTATTTTAGAAATTGAAGGAGAAGGTGGAAGCACAGCTACAGAAGAAGCAAAAACTGAAACTTCGGCTCCGGATGCAGAAACCATTAAAGCAATTGAAGAGCCTTTGAATCCGACTGCGACTTCTCATGTAGAATTTTCAGGAGATCTTTATTTATCACCTCTTGTAAAATCTATTGCTCAACAAGAAAATATTTCTGAATCTGAACTTAAAACCATCAAAGGAAGCGGTTTAGAAGGAAGAATTACCAAAGAAGATATTTTATCACACGTTGCCAACAGAGGAAATCAGCCTCAAGCAGCTCCACAACAATCTGCTCCCGTTCAGGCAGCATCTACTCCACCAGCAGCAACTTCATCTCCGGCTTCTACAATTTCTGTAGCGGCAGGTGACGAAATCATTCCTATGGACAGAATGAGAAAGATCATCGCTGAAAACATGGTGAAAGCAAAACATATTGCTCCGCACGTAACTTCTTTCATCGAAACAGACGTAACAAACGTTGTAAAATGGAGAGCAAAGAACAAAGATATGTTCGAAAAACGTGAAGGTGAAAAACTGACTTTCATGCCGATTTTCGTAAAAGCTATTGTGAAAGCAATTCAGGATTTCCCAATGATTAATGTTTCGATTAATGGTGACAACATCATCAAAAAGAAAAACATCAATATCGGTATGGCAACTGCTTTACCAGATGGAAATCTTATCGTTCCGGTAATCAAAAATGCTGATCAGTTATCATTGTCAGGTTTAGCAAAAGCCATCAACGATTTGGCTTACAGAGCAAGAAATAAAAAACTAAGACCAGAAGATACTCAAGGTGCAACATACACAATTTCTAACGTAGGAAGTTTTGGAAACTTGATGGGAACTCCTATCATTCCTCAGCCGCAAGTTGCTATTATGGCAATCGGAGCCATCGTTAAAAAACCTGCAGTTCTTGAAACTAAAGATGGTGATGTAATCGCTATCCGTCAGTTGATGTTCATGTCTCACTCGTATGATCACAGAGTGGTAGACGGTTCTTTAGGTGGAATGATGTTGAAACATGTTCATGATTACCTTCAAAACTGGGATTTGAATACAGAAATATAAGTAATGTGTAGTTGGTAATAAGTAATTTTCTTGCTGCCGAATATTTTAAAGATATAAACCTTCGAATTTTTTTTCGGAGGTTTTTTTGCTTTAAATTTTCCTTTTGAATTTCCTTGAACATAAATTATGAATTGCGAAATTTTTAAATGAGATTTCATATTTATTTTTTCATTTCAATAAAATTTAGATTAAATTTGAATCATGCGCCAAATCTTTCATTCCATTCGCAGAGGTCTAAAAAAATCATTCGACAACATCAGAAACGAACAACTGAAGTACAACCTACTTCAGGCAATTCCTTTTTGGATTGGATCGGTGATTACAGGTTTTTTTGCAGTAATGTATGCAAAAATTTTCGCTTGGGGTGAAAAGCTTTTAGATGTGATGCTCGATTGGCACGACTGGATGATTTTTATTGTTGCTCCCATTGGCTTTGTTTTGTCGTGGTGGCTCGTCAAAGAATTTGCTCCCAATGCAAAAGGTAGCGGAATTCCGCAGGTGATGGCAGCTGTGGAATTGGCGAATCCTAAAGAACATACAAAAATAAGAAGTCTTTTAAGCTTAAAAATTATTATTTTTAAAATAATTTCTTCAGTAGTATTGGTCATTGGTGGTGGTGCAGTCGGTCGAGAAGGCCCAACTATTCAGATTGCTGGTTCCATTTTTAGAAAAGTCAATGAATATCTTCCCGAATGGTGGCCAAAGATTTCAAAGAAAAATATGATTATGACAGGTGCAGCGGCAGGACTTGCGGCAGCATTCAACACACCTCTTGGCGGAATTGTATTTGCTGTTGAGGAACTTTCAAAAACCCATATCAATTACTTCAAAACGGCACTTTTTACAGCGGTAATTATCGCAGGATTGACAGCACAAACTTTGGCAGGTTCTTACTTATATTTAGGATATCCAAAAACGAACGACGTTTCCTTGATGGTCATGTTTCCTATTATTTTAGTAGGCGGCGTTGCAGGGATTTTGGCAAGTCAGCTCTCCGTAATCATGCTGAAAATTAATGATTGGAAGAAAAGAAAATTAAAAACCGACAGAGCAAATGTTGCTTTCTTACTATTATGCGCTTTGTTCATTGCATGTATCTCTTTTTTTATAAGTCGGGAAATTTTAGGTTCAGGTAAAGAAATCATGGAGCGTGTCCTTTTCACGCAGAACAAACACGAAGATTGGTATGTTCCTATTTTAAGGATGTTGGGTCCGGCTCTATCATTCACTTCTGGTGGTGCAGGCGGAATTTTTGCTCCGGCTTTAACGGCGGGTGCAAGTATTGGTTCGGTAATTTCAGGAGCCATTCATTTAACTCCAAACGAGACCAATGTTGTTATTCTTGCAGGAATGGTCGCTTTTCTCACTGGAATTACAAGAGCTCCATTTACTTCAGCCATAATCGTTTTGGAAATGACAGACAGACATTCTCTTATTTTTCATTTGATGTTGGCAGGAATGGTTTCTTCTATTGCTTCTATTTTAGTGAGCAGACATTCTTTATATGATGTTTTAAAGATGAATTTTCTTGCGGAAATCAGAAATGAAGGTAAAGAAGCAGTTTAGTTTTTTATTTTAAATTAATTTAAATGATTTCAGAGAATTTATTTCATCACAATACATCTCATTTATTGTGTATTACAAATATAATTCATATTTTTGCACCTCGAAATAATTAACAAATTCATTTACATTATGAACAATTACGAAACTGTTTTCATTTTAACTCCCGTTCTATCTGATGCTCAGGTGGAGGAAGCAGTGAAAAAATTTGAAGATCTTATCAAAGAAAAAAACTGTGAGATCGTAACCAGAGAAAATTGGGGATTGAAGAAATTAGCTTATCCGATTCAATTAAAAAAGAACGGATTCTACACTTTGATCGAGTTTAAAGGTGAAGGAACTGTAGTTGCTGACTTAGAATTGGCATTCAAACGTGACGAAAGAGTAATTCGTTACCTTACTACAAAACTAGACAAGCATGCAATTGACTATGCTGTAACTAGAAGATCTAAACTTAAAGCTTCAAGAGCTTAATTACTAACCCAAATTTAAAAAAGACAAAGACATGGCAATAGACGATATGGCTAAACAAGCCTCTGCTGGAGGTGAATCTGAAGTAAAATTTCTTACTCCACTTGATATCAATACAAAAACTGATAAAAAGTACTGTAGATTCAAAAAATTCGGAATCAAACACGTTGATTACAAAGACGCTGATTTCTTATTACAATTCGTGAACGAGCAAGGTAAAATTTTACCAAGAAGATATACAGGTACTTCTTTGAAATACCAAAGAAAAGTTTCTTCGGCAATCAAAAGAGCAAGACACCTTGCAATGATGCCTTACGTAGCTGACTTATTAAAATAAGACAAAAAAGAAACAAGAGAAAAGAGAAAAGATTTTGGTCTTTTTCTCTTTTTTTAAGTTGCTGAATAATAATTAATTCTAACGATTTTTAGATTAAAGAAAAGAAATAATTTTTAAGACAACCGTCTTTCTTCTTTTTTCTTTGTTCTTTTCTCTAAAACTAAAAAACGGACAACAACAATGGAAATTATCCTTAAAAAAGACGTAGAAAATTTAGGTCTTGAATTCGATACAGTAAATGTAAAACCAGGTTACGCAAGAAACTTCTTGTTACCTCAAGGAATCGCTCTTTTAGCTACACCAAAAAACAAAGCGACTTTAGAAGCTACTTTGGAAGCTAGAAAAGAAGAAGAAGCTAAATTGGTTGCTGCTGCAAACGCTGTAGTAGATCAATTAAAGAAAACTTCTATCACTATTCCTGCAAAAGTAGGTTCTGGTGACAAATTATTCGGATCTATCAACAATGCAGATCTTTCTGCAGCATTGGCTAGAGCTGGTGTACAAGTTGAGAAAAAATACATCAAAATCCCAGGAAACACTATTAAGAGAACTGGTAAAGTAACTGCAGTTGTAAGACTTCACAGAAATGTAGAGTATAACTTCGAGTTTGATGTAGTATCTGATGCTCCACCAGTAGTTGCGGCTCCTAAACCAGCTCCAAAAGCTAAAGTTGAAGAAACTCCAGCTGAAGAAGCTTAAGATTTCAAGAGATTTTCTCAAATATATAAACCACTTCGCAAGAAGTGGTTTTTTTTATTATTATTTTGGCATATTTTTACCATAACAATCATCTATAAATTTTAAAAGAATGTATCAAGATATACTTCAATCTCAAAGAGAGTTTTTCTACACGCAAAAGACAAAGAATGTGAAATTCAGAAAGATGTATCTTGAGAAGTTGAGAGATTTAATTATTGAGAATGAAAATTTATTGTACGAAGCCATAGATCAGGATTTTGGGAAGTCGCAGTTTGAAACTTATGTTACCGAGATTTCATTTATTCTGAAAGATATCGATTACTATTTAAAAAATTTAAATTCGCTTTCGAGACCTAAGAAAGTCAGAACCAATTTAGCTAATCAGATTGCAACCAGTAAAATTCATTCTGAACCTCTCGGTTGCACTTTAATTATCGGAGCCTGGAATTACCCTTATCAACTTTCTTTATCACCTTTAATCGCCGCAATTGCTGCCGGAAACTGTTGTATTCTGAAGCCGAGTGAAATTGCCGAAAACACCATGAAAGTAATGGCAAAAATCATCAATGAGAATTTTCCATCAGAATACATTCATGCTTTTGAAGGCGGAATTGATGAAACTACAGAAATTTTAAAATTAAAATTCGATAAGATATTTTTTACAGGAAGCACAACGGTTGGTAAAATCGTATATAAAGCCGCCGCAGAACATTTGACTCCAGTTACATTAGAACTAGGTGGAAAATCACCTGTAATCGTTACGAAAGAGGCAAATATAGAAGTTGCTGCCAAAAGAATTGTTTGGGGTAAATTCTTAAATGCCGGACAAACCTGCGTTGCACCAGATTATATTTTAGTTGAAGAATCTGTGAAAGAGCAGTTTTTGGAAATGCTTAGAAAATATATTAATGAATTCAAATACGAACCCAATTCTGAACAATATACAAGAATTATTAATAAGAAAAATTTTGAAAGACTTACCAAATTAATCAATCCTGAGAGGGTTTATTTTGGAGGAAATTTTAATGAAAAAAATCTTCATATTGAACCAACGATTTTAAATAATGTGAGTTGGGAAGATAGAATTATGCAGGAAGAGATTTTCGGACCTATACTTCCGGTGATTTCGTTCACCAATTTTCATCAGGCGCTCAATTCAGTTTTAGCATTAGAAAAGCCTTTATCAGCATATATTTTTACGAATAATAACGAAGAAAAGAATCTGTTTACTCAAAAATTATCTTTTGGTGGTGGCTGTATTAATGATGTGGTGATGCATTTAGGAAATGATAATCTTCCGTTTGGCGGAGTCGGAAATTCAGGAATGGGAAGTTATCACGGGAAATTTGGTTTTGAAACTTTTTCGCATCAAAAAGCAGTTTTAGATCGTGCAACTTGGGGAGAACCATATTTGAAATATCCACCCTATTCTGAAAATAAAATAAAGTGGATCAAAAAACTTTTGTAAAATAAAAAACCGAGAAAATTCTCGGTTTTATTGTTATGATTTTGTAGTCCAGGTATTGAAAAATTCTTTCACTTTTTCAAGACTGTACCCCTTTCCTTCTTCCAGCACATCACTTTTCTGCACATGAATCATCTTTCCATTTTGATCTAATACGATAAATAAAGGATAACCAAATTCATCTCCCGGATTTCCGTATTTAGAAAAAACTTTTTCATTTTTATTGTCCGGTGAATAATTAAGGTGATAATAGAGATAATTGTCATCAACCAATTTTTTGAGTTCAGGAGTTGTCTGTACATATTGATTGAATCTCAAACACCAAATACACCAGTTTCCACCCGCCTGAATCATAATATTTTTCTTTTCTTTTTTAGCTTTTGCTACCAAATTTTCAATGTCTTTCTCAGCATCGGCTTTTGCATCATAAGGTTTTGGAAGTTTGGCTTTTTCTTCAGCAGATTTTTTCTTAGCTTCAAGTTCCTGATGATCAGCTTTTACTATCAAAGCTTTATCGTCAGAATTTTTTGCTGCCGGAATTTCTTTTGTACTTTGAGCAAACGCTAAACTTCCAACGGTGAAGAAACTCAACAATGCTATATTTTTTGTGATCTTTTTCATAATTAAATTATAATTGTTTTAAAAAATTCATCCCAAATTGACGGGAAAAGTTCTGTAATCGTGCAATCTGTATAAGTTTTTTTTCGCTTTTGAATCACATCGATTTCATACTATAAAATTAAAAAAATAATACTTATTTGCATCAAAAATGAAACCATAATTTTATTATTGCTAAATTTGTAGACTTTATGAATTTTCTGATCAAAATACTTTACTTAATTTCGAAAATGCCGCTTAAAATATTATATATTTTTTCGGATATTATTTTCTTTTTAAATTATTACTTTGTCGGTTATAGAAAGAAAATTATCACTCAAAATCTACAAAATTCTTTCCCTGAAAAGTCTGCCGAAGAGATTTCAGAAATAAGAAAGAAATTTTATTTAAACTTCTCAGACTATCTTGTAGAGACTGTAAAATCTTTTACAATGTCTGAAACAGAGACAAAAGTAAGGATGCAGCACATCAATCAACATTTGTTTAGAGAAGCTAAAGAAGAAGGTAAAAATATCATTTTATTAGCAGGTCATGTTTTCAATTGGGAATGGATGAATACTTTAGCTACGGTGGTTCCACAAGAAAATTGTCATCCCGTTTACCGAAAAGTGAACAGTGAATTTTGGGAAAAGCAGATGAAAAAAGTTAGAAGTAAATTCGGAAATACTGCTTTAGAAGCCAATGAAGTGATAATGAATATTTTAAGGAATAAAAACAACGGAGACTCTATCTATCTATTTGTAGCCGATCAAACACCTCATTCATCTCACGTTAACTACGGATTAGAATTTCTTAATCAAAGAACACCTGCTTTTATTGGATATGACAAATTAGCTACTAGAATGAATCTTGTGTTTATTTATAGTGAAATGAAAAAAGTAAAACGTGGTCATTACCAGATAAATTATTACAGAATCGAGCCCGATGGTGAAAAATTCGTTACTAATGAAGTTGTGAAAAAATTCCACCTTTTGTTAGAAAATACCATCAAAAAAAGACCAGATAATTATCTTTGGTCACACAGAAAATGGAAATATCAGGATTCTATAAAAACTTTTGATTCCGAAAAAATTTAAAAATCAATGTCTGAAAATTTAGCAATTGTCATTCTGAACTGGAACGGAAAAAGCTGGTTGGAAAAATTTCTCCCAAGCGTTATTGCCCATTCTCAAAATGCTGAAATCTACGTCATCGATAATTTTTCTACAGATGATTCTATTATTTTTTTAAAAACCACTTTTCCAACAGTTAAAATTGTTTTAAATGACAAAAACTATGGTTTTGCAGGCGGTTATAATGAAGGTTTAAAGTCCATTGATGCAGAATTTTACTGCCTTTTGAATTCTGATGTTGAAGTGACAGAAAACTGGATTGTGCCTGTCTTAAATTCATTTAAAAAAGATCCTCAAATTTCAGCGATTCAGCCAAAAATATTATCATTTACTCGTAAAACTCATTTCGAATTTGCAGGAGCTGGAGGCGGATTGATTGACAATTTGGGCTATCCGTATTGCAGAGGTCGGGTTTTTGATGATGTGGAAGCAGATAAAGGTCAATATAATGATGAAACCGAAATTTTCTGGGCTTCCGGATGTTGTCTATTTATCAGATCTAAAGATTTTTGGGAACAGAATGGTTTTGATGAAAGGTTTTTTGCTCATCAGGAAGAAATTGATTTATGCTGGAGATTAAAAAATTCGGGTAAAAAAATATATTACACAGGAAAATCAAAAGTTTATCATGTTGGCGGTGGAACTTTAAACAAACAAAATCCACAAAAAACTTTTTTGAATATCAGAAATAATCTTTCAATGATGTTGAAAAACTTACCTTTTCCGAATTTGATCTGGGTCTTATTTTTAAGAATGATTCTCGACGGAGCGGCTGCTTTTTACTTTGCTTATAAAAATGGTTTATCGCATCTTTGGGCAGTTTTGAGAGGACATTTTGGCTTTTACGCACATACTCCCGGAACTTTGAAGCTAAGACAAAACAATCAGATAAAAAACTACTATCAAACCGAATGGCTTATTTTTAAGCACTTTTTGGGTGGTAAAAAAAATTAATTATTTACTAATACTCATTTATACAACTTTATGGATTTCTGCGCAATAGATTTTGAAACAGCTACCCACGAAAGACATTCGGCTTGCGAGGTGGGAATTTGCGTAGTTGAAAATTCGCAGATTATTTCTACAAAAACATGGCTGATTAAGCCACCAAGTTTCCCCTATTTTAATCAAAGAAACATTGATGTACACGGAATTTTGCCAAATGATGTGAAAGATGCACCTACTTTTGATGAAATTTGGTATGAAGTTCAGGAAATGATGTACGGAACTTTAATGATTGCTCACAACGCAAGTTTTGATGCAGGAGTTTTGAGAAGTTGTCTCGATTATTATGGAATGTTTAAACCTAATTTAAATTATCTCTGCAGCATTCAGCTGGCAAAAAAATCATGGAATTATCTTCCTAAATATGGCTTAAAAC
>Ga0302215_10003572_pt1 | contig 10390 bp, 10 predicted proteins | sample II_Fen_N3_1_FD_194580 | JGI IMG/M metagenome (GOLD analysis project Ga0302215, IMG submission 194580) | Peat permafrost microbial communities from Stordalen Mire near Abisko, Sweden - II_Fen_N3_1 | ecosystem: Environmental > Terrestrial > Soil > Wetlands > Permafrost | place: Sweden: Abisko... | reverse complement strand
ATAATCATGAATCCCGTTTTCGTGCATGTCATCTAAGTTTGACATCGGCCTATATGTTCTGTCAAATTTCTCATCAGACATTTTAAACCCGTATTTTTCAACGACTAATTTAGTGTGCTCGTTTGGAAGCCACTTCACATAATTATTCAAAAATATTCCTCTAACCCCTACTTGCTTAATTTCATCATCCGTGGGGAATTTTGCCCACAATAATTCATTTTCTTCAATAGGGTCAATCTCGTCGCCCATCATATCGTACCAGTCATAGCCCCTTAGCGAATGTTCCTTTCGGTATCTTGCCGTGTGTTCGACAAAATCATTATAAGAGTGCATACCGCCCAGATCCATAAATCCGTGTTCGCCATAAAATAGAAGAGGAATATTATATCTAACTGCAATTTGGAATGGAACAGTATATATTCCGCAGTGACCATGCCAGTTCATATCGCCCATTTTTCTGAGGCATAATCTATTCATTCTCTTTAGAACATCAATACTCGGGGTGACAAAAATATGGTCACAGCTGAAAACTTCTCTCATGTTGTGTAAATTTTCATATCCTGTTTTTGTCCAATTATTCGAATTGTAAGTGACTAATAGAGGGTTCATCCCATAAACATTTTTTAGTAAATGAATTTGATAATAGCTATCCTTGCCGCCGCTAACAGGAATTATGCAATCATAATTTGAGTTGTTTTTACTTTTATACTGATCCAAAAGTTTTTCGAGCATTTTACTTCGTCTGTCCCAGTCAACCTCGTTTTTTTGGTTGGAGACTTTACATGCACTGCATATGCCGTCTTCCCCAAATTCTACGGGGACTGCAGAAGAAGATGGAATTGCGCACTTTTTACAATATTTTACCTTACCTAATTTCATTTTTACTCCTTGCTATTGTTAATTATTTTTTAGGGCTATAACCATCATATTCGATGATAATTTATTTTCAATCAAGAAGTTTTGAAACTTCTGACTGAGTGTTTCATGTTTGTTGACGCAAATGTCTTGAACAAAGCTATCTGCATTAAACCCGTTTTCTAAAATCTCTTTTCTTACAAGATCTACATCTAATTGCCCAGGCGTTTCTATTGACAATACAGAGAACCCAGTGTCTTCTAAAAGGGTAGAGATGGATTTTTCGTTGAAGTAATTTAAGTGCTCGTGATCAATTGAAGATGATACTTTGCCTAATGCTCCGATTTCAAACCCGTTATAATTAGGGAATGTCAACATCAAAATGCCGTTTTTGTTCAACAATTCATTACTTCTTTTCAAAAATTCTTTAGGGTCAAATATATGTTCAAGGACCTCAAACGATACAATTACGTCAAAGGTTTCGTTAATTTGCAATTCTTCCAGAATGCCATTATAAATTCGAAACCCTTTTTCGCCGCAAGTTTCAGCAAGTGAATTGGAAGCTTCTACCCCGACTATATCCTTGAATATTTTTTTCTTTGCCATTTCCTCGCAAAACAAGCCGAAACCTGTTCCGATTTCTAATATCTTGTCTGTCTCGACGTTGAATTTTTTACACAATTCTAGTACTTTTTCCACTCTCGGTATGAAAATTTTATTTCTTCTTACATCAATTGAAGCCGGGAAAATGCAGTCATTGAAATATTTGTAGTTAGGCGAATTAGGATAAAATTCGCTTAAAATGTCAGTCGTAGGTCTTGGATTCATGTAAAGCATCCCGCATTTTTTGCATTCGCAATACTTGAAACCATTTTTGATCATTTGGATATCTTCGTTTTTAGTTCCGCATGCAGGGCAATCAACATTTACGAAGCCACTACTTTTTGATTGTAAGAAGTTGATATCTTCCTCTATATATTTTCTTTGTAATTCCATAAGATTGTCCGGTCTTATGTCATTTACTTTAATCACTTAATTCCCCCACTCTTTTCTTATATCGACATTAGCATTTAGCAAAGCTTGCTTTCCGTGATAATAACTGTGTTCCTTGAAGTGGAAAATATTTCCAGCCGCGACTGCCGAAGGATTTGCCTCTTCAAAACATTCAACAAAGTCGAAATTGTCGCCAGCCCCTGCTAGTGCTACTATTGGAACATTTGTGTGTTCAACGACTTCTTTTATTGTTTTTGTGTCATACCCATTAGCTTTTCCATCTCTGTCAATATTGTTCAGAACTATTTCGCCGATTCTTTTTGCTTCAAGATGTTTGCACCAATCCAAAACTTTTATTTGCGAATTGATTTTCCCGTGCGAATGATAAACATATCCGTCGTCGCGGTAATCTACGCAGGCTACAAGGGCTTGATTTCCGAAAATTTCAGCCGCTTGGGTCACGAAATTATCATCCAAAAATAAAATGGTGTTTAATATTACTTTATCTGCTCCGTTTTTTAAAATGTTTTTGATATCGTCTATGGTTCTGATTCCGCCGCCAAAACCGAGAGGCACGAAACACACTTTAGAAACTTCTCTAACAAGGTCATATTTTGTCTTGAAATCGTCTTTTACCTTTAAATCGTCTCTTCTCAAGTCGTATTTTTCTTCAGTTGAGATATCAATGTACATAATTTCATCAACAGCCCAATCATTGTACCTGGCGACTTCTTCAAGCGCATTTCCAATTAGCTGGTGGGTTTTATAGTCCTCACTTCTGATAATTAATCCGTTTTTCAAAAATATGCAAGGTATCAATCTTTTTCTCATTTATACCTGCTCCTGTGAAAATTGTTTTAATATTTTCAATCCCGCTTTGTGGCTTTTTTCGGGATGGAATTGACAGCCAAAAATGTTGTTTTCTTGCACTGCTCCGGTAACTTTGCCGTTTTCGCCAGAGATTGTAATAATATTTTCGTTCTTTGGTTTGCAGTAAAAGCTGTGTATATAATAAAAATCTGCCGAGTCACCTTTGTTGAAGCCTAGAAAATCTTTTTCTAAGACGCTTTCTGCCCAGCCGATACGAGGGATTGTGTAAGTATCTGTTATAGGCAGTTTTATCACGTCGCCTTTTAACAGTCCAAGTCCTTCGACCCCCTCAGATTCTTCGCTTGTTTCAAACAGAAGCTGCATACCAAGACAGATTCCTAAAATTGGGGTTTTGTTCTTCAAAACTTTTTCTCTTAGCACTTCAAACAAACCTTGATTTCTAATTTGAGACATCCCTTCGCTGAAAGTTCCGACTCCAGGCAAAATTAGGTGAGTTGCGTTCCCGATTTCTTGCGCTTGATTTGAAACACAAAAGTCTATCTCTAAATATTTTAGAGCATTAAGAACTGAACTTAAATTCGATATTCCTAAATTTACAACTGTAATCATTTTGCTTCGCTTACTTCCCCCATTTAATCTCTTTTTATTATACTACAAAAATCTTTTTAGCATTTTGTATTTTATTTCCGCTATTTCCCAGTCTTCTTCTGTATCTATGTCTTGTACTTGACTCTCAGGAGTGATTATCGGTACGGTGTTTTTTGAGAATAAGGTAGGTTCTGCCAAAAAACTCTCGATTTTGAAGCAGTAATATTGACCGATATCATGGTAAGTCGGCATCAAATCCTGACTTCTCATATTCATATTCTCGGGTAGAATCATTGAAAGTTGGTTGTTTTCAATTTTCAATGCCCTTTGAATTGGATAAGAAAATTGGACAACAGGAACTGCATTATCTACTTTTTTCTCTTTCATTGATTCAAGCCCTTCTTTTAATTTTTCAGGGTTGATAAATGGCGCACAAGGATAAATGCAGCAACCATATTCAAATTCATTGCCAAGTTTTTTATATTCGTTTAGTACTTCCACCAAAACAGGAGCCGTCATTGCCATATCGTTAGAAAGCTCAGAGCTTCTGAAAAATGGGATTTTTGCCCCGTATTTTTTAGCAATTTCTGCAATTTCAATGTCGTCGGTTGAAACCATAACTTCATCAAAAACCCCCGAATTCAAAGCCGCTTCAATGGAATAAGCAATTATTGGTTTGCCAAAAAAATCTTTTATATTTTTTCTCGGTATTCTTTTGCTTCCGCCTCGGGCTGGAATTATTGCTATATTTGTCATTAAAAATCCTCCATTTTAAGCGGAGTTCCAAAACTCAAATCTTTTTTTGCCACTTTCCCCAAAATTTCGTCGTAATATCTTGGGATAAGTCCAGATCCAGGGCGAATGGAGCGGATATTTTCCTCTGTAAATTTTTCACCTTTTTTAATATCTTTTACAATATACAAAGAGCGTCTGAATTTCAGTGAGTTTTTTTCACTCTCGCTCAGGTCGTAATTCACTTTGCCTAAAGCTTTATATGCATTGTGACATTCTTCAACTAGTTGTTTCATTTCGGCTGGTTCCATTGAAAATGCGCTGTCGACCCCGCCATCCGCTCTAGATAGAGTAAAATGTTTTTCTATAACACTTGCGCCGAGTGCTATACTTGCTATACTCACGCCGATTCCTATTGTGTGATCAGAAAGCCCGATTTTGCAATTTGGAAAATTCTTTTGCAAGTCAGGAATAGTTAATAAATTCGAATTCTCAACGCTTGCAGGATAGCTAGAGGTACATTTCAAAAGAGTCAAATCCTTGCAACCATTATTCAAAAGCGTTTCAACCGCCTCTTTTGTTTCTTCAAGTCCTATCATTCCCAAAGACATTATCACTGGTTTCTTAGTTTTGGCGATTCTTTTCAGCAAGGGAATATCGCCGTTTTCAAAGCTTGCAATTTTCATAATCGGACAATTCAAACTTTCCAAAAAATCGACACTGGATAGGTCAAAAGGGGTAGAAAATCCGATAATCCCCAGTTCTTTGCACTTGTCAAAAATAGGTTTGTGCCACTCGTATGGCGTTGCTGCTTTTTTGTACAAATCGTAAAGTTTCTCACCGCTCCACAGGGAATTTTTGTCTTGGATTATAAAATCAGAGTTGTCGCAATCAATTGTCATTGTATCTTGGGTATAAGTTTGAATCTTTAGAGCGTCTACGCCGCAACTCGCTGCCGCTTCAACTATTGCCAATGCCCTTTCGAGTGATTGGTTGTGGTTGCCAGACATTTCTGCGATTATAAATGGTCTAAAGTCTTCTTTTATCAATTGATTTGATGTTTTCATTGTAAAACCTTCTAAATTATTTTTTTCTTAAAACAAAAAGTTTTAGAGGAGAGTAATCACCACACGGAGGAAGTAATCTGGATAGTTTATTAAGTTCTGACATATAGTCAACTTGGCCATCTTTACCAAGTAATAGAGCATTCAAAGTTCTTGAAATTAGATAATAAGTACTTGCAAAGCTAATTGTTTCCTCAACTTCGAAATAATCTGAGATGGCCCCAAAAAGTTTTTGCTCATCCACATATATATTGTGCCATCTAACATTTATGTCGGGTAAATTAAAAGTTTTTCTTGCATTGTTTAAATTTTCTAATGCTTGTATGCTATTTTCAAACATTAAATATAGTCCATTTTCTTTCAAAATAGAATGGATATTTTTTATCGCTGCAATTTGATTATCAATTGTATTGAGGTTGATAATACATCTATCAGTCATAACTACATCAAATTCACCAATATCAATAGTTTTTTGTTCCAAAATGTTCCCCACTTGGAATTGGGCTTTCCCTTTTAATTCAAGAGTAGAATTTTTCAGCATATTTTTAGCTTGAGATATCATTTCGTCAGAATAGTCAACTCCAAAATAATCTATATTAATTTCTTTTGTTAGTTCTATCCCTTTTATACCGTTACCACAACCAATATCCATAACTTTGCAATGTTGGGGTAGCATTTTTTTCATCTGCTCAATTTCCATTTCAAAGGCAATTGTGTCAGGAGATGTTGCAAGAGAATCATTAACATTGCTTTTCGCCTGTTCATCCCAGTAGTTTTTAATTTTAACTAAATCATTATCCATTTGTGTTCCTTCCTTTTATGTTTCTTATATACTTCACGTCCTCAATAAAATCATCCAGATTTTCTTTACTGTTCTTGTTTGTTTCAATTGCAATATTTTTTTCTGTATCAATTATACCAAATATTCTCTTTAAATCATAATTTCCAGCCCCGAAATGTAAATGTTTATCAAGTTCGCTGTCGATAAAATTGTCGCTCAAATGATAACAGGTAGGATTTAACTCGTTGAATTGTCTGACAAATTCGTAAGGCTCAAATTTCAAAGTATTTGCAGTACAAATCGCGTGCCCTACATCCAAGCAAAATCCGCATCCGATTTCTTCTATCACTTTTGAAATCTCTTCGAGCGTCGCCCCGCGACAAATTCTATTATCCCTCAAAGGCGCAACAAAAGGCTTATTTTCAATCAGCATTTTTTGGGGTTGAATAATCTTTAATTGTCTGATAGTTTCATCAATGTTACCTTCAATCCCAGAATGCACAACCGTATAACCAGCATTTAATTCATTATAAAATTCATCAACCTGCTTGAAGATTTCGATATTGAATTTTTCTTTTGTTGGGTCAGCCAAATTCGTTTCGTGGATAAAATGCGGTGCATGTAGTGTGAATGGTATGTTTAACTTTTTCCATTTTGCAATGGTATCAAGGGTGTTAGGCACAACGTACAGTTCTATGTAGTCAAAAATATTTCGGCTATACAATTTTTCCGCATCTTTAAGATAAGCTTCAGTATTATTGCTCCATAGCTTTAAGCCCAATTTCATAAAATTGCCTTCACTCTCTTGACAATTTCTTTTAAATCGCAATCACTCAGGCTCGGATAGAGTGGCAGCGAGATGCATTTTTTGTAATAAATTTCCGCGTTCGGGTAATCGCCGCAAGAAGTCCCTTTTTTAAATTCCAATTCCTTATAATAAGGCTGGGTGTGGACTGGAATGTAGTGCACTTGAAGATTTAAGCCAATCGTTTTTGCCTTCTGATAAAATTCTTCTCTGTTTCTAACCATAACGGGATAGAGATGAAAACACGCGTTTGAAAAATCTTTTTCAATCAAATGAGGCAAGCCCAAATTTTTGTTGTAATATTCGACTATTTCTCTGCGGCGTTTTTTGAATTTGTCCAGTTTTTTCAGCTGGGTAATTCCGAGAGAAGCTTGGATGTCGGTCAATCTGTAATTGAAGCCCAGCTCGCGCATTTCGTATTCCCAAGTCAAAGCCATTTTGCCGTCTTTATGCATCCCGTGAGAGCGAAGAGCCAATAATTTTTCGTACATTTCTTTGTTATTTGTGGTTATCGCTCCGCCTTCACCTGTTGTTATTGTTTTTACAGGGTGGAAAGAAAAAACCGTCAAATCAGAATATTTGCAACTTCCAACTTTGGTCCCTTTGTAGTCAGAGCCGATTGCATGAGCCGCATCTTCCACTATCATTAAATTGTTTTTATCTGCGATTTCTTTGATTTTTTCCATATTGCAACTTTGCCCAGCAAAATGCACAGGGATAATCGCTTTTGTTTTATCAGAAATTTGTTTTTCTATTTCTTCTGGGTTTATGTTGGCCGTTTCTTCTTCAACGTCTGCGAATTTAACAGTCCCACCAGCGTACAACACACAATTTGAGCTCGCTAAAAAAGTGTTAGGCGAAGTTATAACTTCATCCCCCTGCTTTATACCAATTGCAAGCATCGCCAAATGCAGTCCTGCCGTCGCGTTCGATACAGAGACGCAGTATTTTGCACCAGTATAATCACAAATGGCCTGTTCAAATTCTTTTACTTTCGGTCCGCAGGTCAAAAAAGGGGATTTTAAAGTTGAAAGAACACCTAAGTAATCTTGTAAATCAAGAGTTTGTTTTCCATAAGCATACTTTTTTTTTGAGTTAAACATCAATTTCCTCTATTAATTTTTTCATATCGTCAACACTGAGCCATTGGGTGTTGTTTCCGCTGTGATATTCGAAATCAGCTGCAACTGGTTTTGCGTTCGGGTATTTGTGGGTGATGTTGTCAAAATCAACTTCAGGCAAAATTATGTAGTAATCGTCAAATTCAAGAGTGTTTCTGGCATCTTCTCTGGTAATCATCTGTTCGTGAATTTTTTCGCCGGGTCTGATTCCGACTTCTTTGATTTTTAAATTTGGAGCCATCGCCGTTGCCAAATCTGGCATCAACATTGAAGGGATTTTCTTGACGTACAGTTCTCCGCCTTGCATATTTTCTAACGCATCAACGACCATTTCGACCGCACTTTCGAGTTTTAGCCAAAATCTTGTCATTTTCATATCAGTAATCGGAAGTTCACTCACTCCTTTATCGATTAAACCTTGGAAAAATGGAATAACTGAGCCGCGCGATCCCGCAACGTTTCCATATCTTACAACGGCAAATTTTATGTCCTTTTCCCCTGTATAAGCGTTGGCTGCGATGAACAATTTATCGGAGCACAACTTTGTCGCGCCGTAAAGATTTATTGGAGCGCAAGCTTTGTCTGTAGAAAGTGCAACGATTCTTTTTACGCCTCTGTCAAGTGCAACATCAATAACGTTTTGCGCACCCATTATATTCGTTTTAACTGCTTCGAATGGGTTGTATTCGCAAGCTGGAACTTGTTTGAGTGCAGCTGCGTGAATTATATAATCAACGCCTTCAAAAGCCCTGTGTAATCTTTCTTTGTCTCTCACGTCGCCAATAAAGTATCTCATTTTAGTTTCGTAAGCCTTAAATTCAGGCATATTTTGCATCACAAATTGCTTGTACTCGTCACGAGAATATATGATTATTTTTTTGATCTCAGGGTAATTTTTTAAAACAGTTTTTGCAAACATTTTGCCGAAAGAGCCTGTGCCCCCTGTTATTAGTATAGTTTTGTCGTTCAACATGTCAAACCTCACCTTTATTCATATAAATTCCTGCATTTAAATTCTTTTCTAATAGTATAGCAAAAATAAATTTGTATTTCTCAAATAAACATAATTTTACAAAAGTAATAACTGGGCCCTCTGTCAGTATCCAAATTTTCTTTATCTTATTCTTAAATCATTTTTAATTGTGCCACTGTCAAAATATAATGTGATTATTTGTGCTTTTAAGTCATTGCGAGTTTTTACAACGTTTGCCCTCGCCCTATCCAAATTCATTTGGGCGTCTAAAACATCAACAAAAGGCGAATCGGAAGCTTGCCATCGTTTTAAGACAAGCCTTTCACCCTCTTGAGCTGATTTTAGCGCAGCTTGTGAAATCTCATAAGTTTTAATCAATTCTTCTGTCGTTACATATGCTTTGCCTACCTCGCACTTAACCAATTTTCTGAGTCCTTCTAAATGCTCTTTTGCTTCAAGGCTTTTGTCTTGTGCTTTTAATGTTTCATATTTTCTTTTGTTGCCGTCAAATGCGTCCCATTTTAGAAAAGCTCCTGCAATGTAGTTGCTTCCGTCCGCTCCGAAGGGATAATTTTTGTTGTACAAATTATAAGAAGCAGATGCGTTAAGAGTAGGAAGCCAGCCAGCCTGTGCCATCTTTATGTTGTTTTTTGAATTTTCGACGTTAATTTCCATTGCCTTAATATCATTTCTGTAAACAGAATAACCAGTGTAATATTCTATCGAATTTAGCCCAAGAGTCGGGGTAGGACTTGTAATTTCAACATCACAACCATTGCCTATAAGTAGCCCCAACCCCCCTTTTGCAACTTTTAAATCCAACTCTGCCATAATAAGTTTTTGTTGCGCTTCAGAAACTTCTGTTTCAGCCCTCAATACGTCTGAATAAAGCCCGTGCTTATTTTTATACCGAAAGTTGGCAATTTTCAGGTGTTCTTTTTTATCAGTTAATCCTGCTTTTGCTATTTCAATTAACTCCTGAGAAGTCAGGATTGTAATATATCCGTGTGCAACATTTTTTATAAGCTCCTCTTGTTTTCTAAGATAAATGTATCCATTTGCTGAATACTCTATTTTCGCCATTTTTATCGCTATCATCGATTTTTTGTTGTAGAGCGTTTGTTCAATAATTCCTGATGTAAGGAAGTTTGTGTTAGCTCCGGGGTAATCAAGAGTGCCAAACGCCAAATCGCCAGATTTGGCTCTCGTTTGGTTTAATTTTATTCCAAAGGCTTCAATGGGGTTGTTTGTAACCATAAAGTTTTCAAGTAATCGTACTTTTGGCATTATCTCACTTCTGGCAATACCAATATCGCGTTCTGTTGCTGACAATGCATTTCTTAGTGCTCTTATTTCATTATTGTTTCTAAGCGCAACATCAATAGCCTGGTTGAAATCTAATCTTGGCACCTCAAGTTCTTCTGCAAAGACTTTAATCGAAACAAGCAATATTAATATTAAGCTTATTGTTAGGCCCTTTTTCAATTTAAAGCTCCATTATAGCCTTATTTTTTGCATAGCACCTTTAGGGCAGAATTGTAAGCATATTTCGCACTCTATACAAAGACCTTTATTTATAATCGGTAATTCGATTCCGTTTTGGCTAATTGCACCTGTCGGGCATACATTGATAGCCATGCAGCGGTG
>Ga0302215_10003571_pt1 | contig 10390 bp, 8 predicted proteins | sample II_Fen_N3_1_FD_194580 | JGI IMG/M metagenome (GOLD analysis project Ga0302215, IMG submission 194580) | Peat permafrost microbial communities from Stordalen Mire near Abisko, Sweden - II_Fen_N3_1 | ecosystem: Environmental > Terrestrial > Soil > Wetlands > Permafrost | place: Sweden: Abisko... | reverse complement strand
TCAATTTTACAAGGCAAAAAATAAAAGTCTACACATCTGTAATAACATCAATATCGCACAGCATTATAGATGTATGATCGTATCTTTTTTGTGTTGTTCTTTCTGGCGTAATACCGGACAAGAACTTCAATGTATCGATGATCTCATGTATGTCACCATCTCGATAAAATGTTATATTTCTTATCGGGTGTGTTTTCACAGAAAATGTATACGTGAACAGCTCATATTGATACATGACCATAGAAATACAATGTTGTGCAATTGTTCTGTCCATGAAAGCATGATACGGAAACCATAATGATTTTTTATTATATCGCACTTTAAAATACTTGATGTAGCCTAACGACAGATAATCATATCTCGCAACTTTAGAGTACCATGCCAATACAGCTTCTGATACTTTCACGTTAATATTTGTGCTGGACCAAATATATCTCTTTGGTAGTATATTGATGTTCGGATCATCTGATGAACATTTCTGCATACCGCCGGACAATGACCAAACAAAATGATCTACAATCTTTGTGCCATCTGGTTGTTCATAATATGGATGCCATATATCAGGAGTACTAAATGAACGTGTTTCGGGATGTGTGATGATTAGATGATAACGCTGTGTCTCATCGCATTCAAGTAATGTATACATATTTTTTGTTCAGACAACAAGTTGATCAATTTTGATGGCATATAAAAAATAAAGTTACGACAATAGTGATATCATACGGCCATGCATACCGTCTGACTGGCTGTTCGTATCGTTGTTCCAACATTTTTTGTTCGAGTATTCTCATCTCTTCATTATGAGGAACATATGTACCCATCTTGAGTAAAACAATGCCATCATTGGTTTGAATGTTCGTATCACCTAATGCATTAGTAAACAAACGCAACGGACGGGTTGCATATATTCTTGGCACGATTAAATGGAAAGGTACGAACATATTCCACTTAATTAATTGAAAATATCTTATACAACCAAGCGATAAGTAATCATATCCAACATGTTTTGAGTAACGGGATAAAACAGCATCCGATAAGTTTACGTCAAAAGTCAATCTACCAAAAGCACTCAATATTTTGTGTGATCTATTAATCGCATATGTGTATGGAACATACACATTAACACCATTTTCAAGCGACCATGTATATGCATACATAGGATCATTATTTATGGCTTCTATGCCTATTTTAAGTCGCTCGATATTGCTGTCAGGGTAACGAATGGTCAATATATATTCTTTATCTTCATCGAGCACCATCTTTTTTGATTTATTGTATACAGTCGGAGTCAATTTTCATCGTCCGTAAAATTGATGCGGCCGATAAGATACACAAAAAAAGAAGATGTTTCATGGAAGAGTAACCCTGTCGTTCAGACCACCATTGGAAGAAGATTTCTATGCTATATGCAATGGTAGGTTGTTCTCCGATGGACATAGTAAATCACATTTTCGCATAGAATTTACCAACAAAGGAACATATCATTCATGTTACGGCCAGCAACCAAACATTGCCAGATATTATACGTCCGAACAAATATATTACATCAATCGACATATCGACACATTTGAGTGCTTCATTCTAGAAATGCGCAGAAGAAATGAAGGACGAACTATATACACAAACGATGCGCGAGACACTGTAATAGTGTCGTACAACAAAAAATCTATACCATCGTATGTTGTATATAATTTGCACACACATGAAATAATAACGCATGTGTTTGATGATGTACATCGGGCATCAAAACCATTTGTAGTACCATTTGATCAATTCTTTGGGTATCGCGATCGCACAACCAATAAACATCACAATGATAAATATGAGTTATATAACGGTCCAGACATACTTGATGGATTTTGGCGGGTGGTTAGATACAACGATAAATACATCTCATCGAATGAGTTGCGCAAACGTCTTGCGGTTCCTATGAAGATACATACAAAGTTGTTTGATGTGAACATCATCGCGAATGATTAGTTGAGCGGATACACAAAAAAGAAAAGTCAATGCCGGTACATCGTCGTCTTTTATTTTTTGTGTGTTGCATTTTGTGTAACGTATTATTGATTGCTCTTCATGTCACGTGCGGCAGATGCTTCGAACGCGAACTCATCTGGGATGTCAAACTTAACATCTACTTCACCGAACTGGCCATCTGCGCCAATACCAAGCACTCTGATTGGCTTAGTACCTTCATCGATTTCTTCTTCTTGAGTGTCTACAAATTCATCTTTGTTCTCCGCGATAAGCTCATCAACAATCTCTTGTTCATCGTCTGAATCAAGATCAGCCATGTTGTGTGGTCTGAATGCTCCTGCCAATCTTGTGTAATTGCTGATACCAGTGGCATCGAACTTCTTGCCTGCTTTTCTTGCCATGACAGCCTTCTTGCGCATGCTTGGGCTCTTCTTGAAATCATCCAAAATGACCTTCTTACGAGAATCTTTAATGTTCTTCTTGACGATCTTCTCGACGATGTTCTGTGATTTTTCTGCAGCGTCAATCATGCTACTGATCACATCTGTGTTAGATCCATACTTTCTTTCTGACTCTTGTGGTTCAAGATCAGGTGCGATATGTGTAACACCAGCATTACCCAAAATGAATGCGCCGAGTGAACATTGCTTGTGAATGTCTTTTTGGAACTTTTCAATCTTTGGCAAAGTGTCTGCAGCACCATGGAACCAGATGCTGGTTTCCATATCATCGGGCACGTTGTATGCCAATGAAGTCAACTTACGAATGTGCTCATAGTTATCGCTGCAGAATCTGTTGAAGTAATGAACATTGTCGACAGGTGGTAAGCAGTCAAGTGCTTTCAAAACATCGCGAGATGTATCGCCCAACATATTACTAATTCTTGCGTTGGCCAATTGCAGTTCTTCGAGACGTCTCTTCAAAACATCTCTACGGGATGTATCATTGCTGATCTGACCAATGACAAGTTCAATGATGTTCTTAGCGCTTCTAATACTATCTCTAGTAGCAGTCAACAAGCTTTTTTGTTCTTTTGTAAGTTGTTGTGGTGCTTCACCGGAGATATCACTTGATGCTGAGATGCCAAGTTCTTCAATGATCTTCTCACGCGTTGTGCCTTCATCCAAACCGTCCATAACATGTTTTGCGCCATTGAAACACAACTTCTTTCTGAAGAAGTTTTCGATCACTTCGCATTCAGCTTCAGGTGCACCGTTCATTCTGTGTTCAGTGATAGCACGATCAATGTAAGCATTGGCGGCGACGAGATAAAATCGTTGCATCAAGCTTTCCGGCCAATTGATAAATGTCATACATGCATACTGTGAACTCTTCTGTGCGATACCTCTTTTACGAAGATAACTATAAACTTTGACAGAAGTCTTATCAGACCATGTTTTCACGATATCAGGATTCTCATCTGCTCTTTCAATAAGTTCCTCAATTTCGGCGTTGGTTAATTCCTTCTTCGTCATTATTTTTGATCGACGTATAAATGACCAAAATAGAAATAGATACCATCCTCGCACAACAATCTGAGACAATTTACGAGTTGATCGAAACGATGCCAACACCCGAAATATGGCACATAGAATTCAATAGAGTTGTATCGCTCTACAAAAAAGATTCACTCGTGAGTGATGATCCCGGCGTCAACTATATTAGGTCAGGCATCAAAGAGTTCGTTAGCCGCTTGTTGAGCTATGCAAAAAAACACACAAGTGAAGATCCGGTCTATATCAAGAAAAAAGATATATCGCTGGAAGTATCTATCACGCTGAGCATAGATGATCTGCTCAATGACTATACACATGAACTTATGCACAAAGTGTATCCTCACCGCCTGATAGAGTGTGTTGAGATATATCAAAAAAACATTGATGCTATACCTAAGGTATCGATGGTGAGTATCGATACATGTTCATGCGGCGAGAAGATGAAGGTTGATCTTGAGACAGGTTGTATATCATGTCAATCTTGCGGTCTGTGCAAAGAATCTGCGTTGGCTCTCTTCAAAGAAGATCGTGGTGCTGGTTCAGGCGACTCACAAAAAATAAAGAGCAATACATATAAGGTGTCGAAGCACTTTGAGACATGGCTCAACAGAATATTAGCGATCGAAGTACGTGCAGGCGCTTATGCAATTGTTCCAAAGATCAAAGAATATTTCCGTGGTGCTGGCGTTCCAAAAGATTTGATCGAGTATACAGGCATCAGAAAATTCTTGAAGAAGAACAACCTAAAAGATTACTATGAGACGATCTCATGGTTCTTGAAAGAGGTCACTGGTCGCAGCCCACCTGACTTGACTGATTCCGAGCGAATGGATATTGCATATCGCTTCGATGTTATCATCGATACATTTGATCGCATCAGAAATAGCACAGACGCTAAGCCACTCGGCAGAACATATTATCCATTCTTCATATATAAGATCATTCAGACAAAGTTTGCAAACAGACCTGAGAAACTCAGACTGCTAAACTACATTCATGTTCAGAGCGAGAAAACTCTCGAAAAGAATGAATCGCTCTACCACAAAATATTGCAAGAAGCACGTAACTCAAAACTATATGAGTGCGACTAGATGATGTGCGCGGATGGTGAGAACATATCATTCGTGCAGATGATATGTTCTCACCATCCGCGCAAACAGTGAGAACACATCGCATGCATATCATATGTGCGGATGATAAGATCTCATCATTTGTACATCACATGCACGAACGGTGAGAACACACCACGTGTATACCATATGTGCGGACGGTGAGAACATGTCGTCTGCATGCCACTCACATGCATCTTTTATTTTTTGTGCATGAACATGTTAGCAAAAAATATAGATACACATACACGAAACATATATACGAAGTATTCGTGTGCGGGCGGTATGTTCTAACGATGTGTCTTGATCGTTGCGCTGGCGCGCTATGCGCCAAACGATGTGTCTTGATCGTTAGTCCTCACCGCTTGCGCCGCCTGTCTAATAATATATGTTCATGGGAAAGTAGTCTTTAGTGTCTTTGACACCTGTCTTGATCGCCCCGTACATGTACCATAGATACTTGATTCTCTTTTTTGTCTGATCATCACAAGACATGACGGACATACGAATGTATCTCCATGCTACTCTAACATCACTTGGGAGATGATCCAAGTATGTATGTATCTTATAGAGATGCTCTTTGTATGTCTCCCATCTACGGAGTTTGAGCTCGACGACAAATGATTCAAAATGTTTTACATAGACATGATGAATCATGTGTGGCTTGCTAACATTACGATCTTCTAAGAAGACAAAACCGAGTGTTTCTGCGACAGTGCGCAAGTGGTCAAGCTCATCATCTGTATCAAACAGTGCAACAAGATCTAAGTCCACATCACCGGGGTTATCAATGTATACAGATGCTGAGAACGAACTCTGTACCAAGTATTTGATGTTATGTTCATGCAACGATGCCCCGATCACATTGATAGCGTGTGTCATTGACTCATGATATTTGGATTCACACATCTCATTGTACTGTCTGGCCTTCGTCATTATCGAGCTGTTGGCAGTAACTTGCTTGATTAATTTTTCGAATTGTATGACGACATCATTCTTGTCATTGATAGTGACTTTTGGGATGAACATTTATGCTTATTTGGCTATAATAGGGGTGTTCAATTTTGTGAAAAGCCGCCGTTTAAAATTGAACACTTATTTTTAGTTGAATAACTTTCAAAGCATACTCCATAATCGATACCATGTCATCAACCACCGAACAAAGCATCTCCGTTTCAAGAGTAAAGGATCTTTTGAGTAACCTCGTAAATAGCGACGTCAACACACAGTTGAGTACCTTGGGCGAGAAGTTGAAGAAATATCATCAATATGTCATTCAGTTGAGAAACAAGAATGTAGCCGTTTTAGGCGAAGATGGTAAGCCAGTCTGTGACGAAATCCCTGTTCTCGATGAGAATGGTGTTCAAGTCGTTAAGATGGTTCGCGATAAGGAAGATAAGAAGAAAAAGCATGAAGTGCTCGTAACCAAGAAAAAGGTTAGACACGTCGCTTTGACTGAAGATGAGTTGCAAGAAAGAAGAGAATATGTTGAAAACTTTAAGCAAAACAAGCTCAGAGATTTGAACAAGAAGGTATCTGCCTTCAAAGCACATAAGGTTAAGTTCAGCAGAGATGCTATTGAGCTCTTGGTGACTTTCATTGAAAAGTCATCAGTTGCTTGGTTGAATCTTGCCGCTGATTATGCACTCCTCGGATCTAAGGATCTCAAGGAAAAGATCAAGATTCGTCTCTTGCACTTGTTGAAGTCTAACTTCACATCATTGGCAGGAATCAAAGCTTATTTCGGTAAGTCATTCTTCGAAATCATGAGCGTTGTTCATGAAGAAGAGATGAGTGATGCTGTTAAGACCGCTGAAAAGACTGAAAAGAAGAGACTCAAGGAATCTGGTTACACTAAAGGTACAGCTGCTAGAGAGAAGGCCGCTAAGCAAAGAAAGAATGAAGCTCTTAAGAAGATTCAAGAAGAAGCCGAAAGATTCAAGGGTCTTTCAAACGAAGAAATCGCTAGAATTAAGACTGAAGAACTCTTAAATGGTTCTTCACTCAAGAAGAAGAAGACACCAAAGGAAGAAGCAAAGGCAAGTGATGAAGATAAGGAAAAGATCATCTTCGCCAATGCTATCAAGAAGAACTTTAAGTTGGCAAGAGGTAACAAGTATAGCATTGCAACTGAAGTTATGCAATTCTTCGAGAATGCATCTCTTGAATTCTTGAACAATGTTGCCGGAGCTGCTTTAACAGAACTCGAAGTCAATGAAACAAGAACATTCGATGCTGATCATATGCAAGTATTCTTGGTTGGTTTGGCATCAAATGATATTACTGTTAGTCGTAAGTTGGCACTCAAGGATATCGAAGTTCCAAGCGAAGAAGCACTCAAAGAGAAGAGAGCAGAAAGAAAGCTTCTCTTGGAAGCTAAGAAGTATGCTGCACCAATCGATGTTGAATCATTGCCAAAGGAAACTAGTTATGAAGCAATCAGCGAAACAACATTCGGTGGTGCATTCGCATCAGCATTCAGTTGTTTGGAAAGCACTAAGAACGTTCTTGAAGAAGAAGCAAGAAAGAAGTCAGAAGAAAGAAAGCAAAAGGAAGGTCAAAAGAAACAAGTTGAAGAAGAACCAAAGCACAAGGAAGTAAAGAAGGCTTCAAAGAAAGCTGTCAAGCCAGTTGAATCAGATTCTGATAGCGATGAAGAAGAACAACCAGTTCAAGTAGTCAAGAAGACTGTTAAGGCTAAGTAAAATTAGTTAATCGATAAATGAAACATCGCACCCGCGATGTAAACATTTTTTTGCTAACCTGCACGGGCGGTGAGAACATACCATCCGCACAAACGATATGTTGACGATGTGTTCTCATTGTTTGTGCAGATGGTATGATGACGATTCGCAGATGATGTGTTCTCATCGTCCGCACAAAAGTACAACACAAAGAAAAAATAGATGTTCGCCGACATACATCTATTTTCTGTGTTATACTTTTTTGTGTTGATTTCTTCCGCAAAAAATAAATGCTGACGGCGAGATCTAATGATGTGCATGTGGTATGTTTATCATCAATATTGACCGTCCGCACAGATGGTATGCAGACGATGTGCACGAATGTTATGCTCTCATCATCCGCACAAATGATGTGCAGGAAGTATGTTCTTACCGTCCGCACAAATGATATGTTGATGGCATGCAGATGATATGCATGCGATATGTTCTCACCATCCGCGCATCATTAGTTCTCACCGTCTGCACTATCAATGATGTCATCTGCATTCATATAACCTCCGTGCTTTGTTCGTTGTCCGAGCTCGAATGCAGGATCTGTCAACTTCGCATATACAGTTTGCATATATGTCTTTTTTTTCTGTCTCTTGAGCACTACCCAATTGATGCAGTTACCAGCATATCCGACCAAGTCATCTTCATCGAAGAATTTTGGATCATCTACAATAGTAAGTGCACGACGTAATGTATCAGTGATGACAGGTGACATGTCACGCCCTATATGCGACATCATCTTCAACATCTGTATCTCAAGAAAATTGATACGTGCCGCATATCTTCGTGACACCATTTTTTTATTTTTTGTGCTTTGTGTACTTTGTGGGCTTGCACCTCGGATAGGAATGACTTGATGTTCGAGTGAGTTGAACACTGCGCACACAGCTTTTTCGTTCGAGTCATGAATGATGTATTTAGTCAGTGCGAAATCATCGAGATCGTGCAAATTATATTTTGCGACTCTGATAGTAAACTGCGATTCAAGCTCTTTGCGCAGATCGTCGAACTGAGCATCTATAACAAATGTTTGCAAGAACGATTTGTCATCAACAACATATACGTTGTCTCGACCAGATATGTAGTCGATGATCTTTGTGCGATCTTGCACATGACCGTGTGCTTTATTTTTTTGTTTCGAACCTGTTTTGATGTTAGGACGGATGATGTCAACGATGCCTCGAATGATGTCGATATCTAATGTTCCTCTAGGATCATATGACTGACTTAATAAATATGATAGTAAGCTGTATATGTTTTGACACTTAACTTCTCGACCAGTCCACAATCCTAACCCTTGCATGTTACCGACAAGACTATCGACTGTTGCATCTCTGTACATTGGCGCGCTTGTTATCTTGAAGCATTGTCGGGTGTTTATCATGATTGTAAAATCACTACCTGATCGCATATATGATATGTTGCGATTGTTGATATGATTCGTCTTCACCGTTGTTAACTTGTTGCAAACTTCGATAGCAACCTTCTCTGGTTCTGTGCAACACACAGTGATGAAGTAGCTATTGTACTTTGGTTTGATCGATGGATCATTTTTTTTGAGTATACAGTTTGCACCAGAAATCATCGTATAGACAACATCGTTCGTGGCACAATATTCTTCGAACATCTCAAAGAATGGATCATACAGTGATCGGTCATTAACAAGTATGTATTCGTTGGCCTCTACCAACATTTTTTCGTCAAACAACATTATATTTTTCTACGCAAAAAAATAGATCTGTCTAATCTAGTTTGTACATTCGACAATGAGATCAGACAGCATGTCAGATGACATGTTCATGGCGCTGCGAAGTCTCTCAAAGAATATGCATGCACCTTTGACTCTTGCGATCAAGTTGGGATCGATTTTTTCAACGTATGTATCATCGCGTCTGAACGCAGATGGATACTGCATATAGTTGAATCTAACTATTTCTTCTGACAACCATTTGACCGTCTCCACACCTTTTGTGCATGAGAATCGTTCATAAATATCATATGCCGTAAGTCGCATCAGATACACAACATCTTGTTCGTAAAATATACCCCGTTGCATGGTTTCATTCGCCTTAAGCATTTCTAATTTTATTGTCTTGTCGTGCAATTTTTGCACATCGGCTTTGATGTATTCTGTATTGCCAACGAAATTATATACACCTAGCCGTATACTAAATTTTTTGATTAATATATCACTTACATTTGGTGCAAACATTGCCCCATTTGCAAGGAGCCATGTGTATTTGTATCCACGATACATGATATTATCATCGAACGTGATGGCCGGCAAACCAATGCCCATCTTATGAAGCTCATTTGTATCGTATGATGATACACCTTCATTGACAATCTTGGCAGAAATTTCATCCGGGGTCTGTATATTAAGTATGTATTCAGTGAACAGTTCCATGGTACTATTGTCATATGCTTTATCAATGTCTAGTTTTCTCGCACCATATATCAACCCAAATTTATTGAGTATGAATACAGATTCGTGTTGATGGGCATATATACGGCGTACAGCTAGTGATCTGTAATCTATCTTTGCAAGAGATCTTCTTACCACTTTTTGCGATTCGTATTGAAGATATTTACCCATCTCTAAATAGATCGATGTGCGTTTTTCTGGAAACAGATCCAAATAATTAAGTATGACATTCAGTGGAACATATGACATACTGTAACGTGTTCGATCTTTGTATCGCACTAGTTTATCATTCAATGCATACTCTGTGTCCCAAATCGCACGATTCAAAACATATGCATCATGAACTAACACTTGTGCTGTCCTGGTTCTGCTGAAGATATCATGAAACTCAGAAACAGAGAAGTGTTCGAAATTCATAATAATGAATCCCTGAAGAGCAACTATGTCTGATCCCCCTTTCACATATTCATACACATCTCTTGCTATATCTCTTTGTACTCGCCAATGAGGTAATAACAAGAAGTTGTCATTTTTTTTAGTATCGTAGTGAACAAGAAAATATGCGATCAATCGAGGATCATCACAGGTGTTTAGCCTGAAGTTCATATCGAGACACACGTTAAAACCATACTTCATGTCCAAGAC
>Ga0302215_10003570_pt1 | contig 10390 bp, 6 predicted proteins | sample II_Fen_N3_1_FD_194580 | JGI IMG/M metagenome (GOLD analysis project Ga0302215, IMG submission 194580) | Peat permafrost microbial communities from Stordalen Mire near Abisko, Sweden - II_Fen_N3_1 | ecosystem: Environmental > Terrestrial > Soil > Wetlands > Permafrost | place: Sweden: Abisko... | reverse complement strand
AAAGAAATTTCAGTATTAAAAAATTCATCGGCAACATCAATTTATGGAGATAAAGGTAAAAATGGAGTGATTTTGATAACAATGAAGAAGTTAAATCTGATAAAAGCAGAGATAAAGTAAATCTTTCGACAACTATTTATTTTTTTAATAAAAATGCAACCTAAGTAATTATAAAGAATGCAATAAACTCATCGAAAAGAAATGAACGACGCACTCATGTATTTTCTGAAAGTAAATATCGCTATAGCCCTGTTTTACTTATTTTACCGGTTGGTGTTCTACAACGACACATTCTGGGCAACCCGTAGGTTTTATCTGGTGGTCAGCATGCTTTTATCAGTTGTCTATCCGTTTATCTCCTTATCGGGATGGCTGGAAAAGCAGGAACCCATGCAGGTGATTATGACCAGTTATGTTCAATTGAAAGAAGTCACTGTAACAAATGCACCGGTAACCAATTTTAATAGTGAAAATGTACTGCTTATAATTTATGGACTTGCATCCACCATCCTGCTGATAAGAATGATTGTTCAACTTACATCCATCTTACGCTGGAGGCTGAAAGGGAAAAGACAACATTTGCTGGGTATAGAAATCATTGCTATTGACGCCACCATTACCCCGTTCTCGTTCTTCAGTACGATATTCATAAATCCGGGGTTACACAACGAACAGGAAACCCGGCAAATCCTGACCCATGAATGTACCCATGCCCGTCAACTGCACAGTCTGGATGTCCTGCTGAGTGAATTGATGACAGTACTTTTCTGGATCAATCCTGCTACCTGGTTATTGAAAAACGAAATACGGCACAATCTTGAATTTCTGGCTGATAACAGTGTATTGAAGTCAGGCATTGACTCAAAAAGCTATCAGTATCATCTCTTACAATTGTCCTATCAGGTTCCCGAAAATCAACTGATCAATAAATTTAATATCTCACCCCTTAAAAAAAGAATCACCATGATGAATCAACAAAAAACAAAGAAATACGGTCTGCTGAAATACGCGCTGATCGTCCCACTGGCGCTGGCATTAATACTGTCAGGCAATGCAGAAACTCTTGTAAATTCGGCAACTAAAATCGTAACTTCAGGTAAAACGGAGAAGGCAGAGAAAACTACACAACAGGTAACTCAAAAACAGACTAAACAAGTACTCAAATTTACAGAACCGGTTATTAAAAAAGATGCATCTCAGGAAGAAAAAGTATATAATCAGATAGATAAAATGCCACAGTTTCCTGGAGGAGAAAGTAAGTTATTGAAATATATCGGACAGAACTTAAAGTATCCGGTCATTGCTCAGCAAAATGGCATTCAGGGCAAGGTAATCATTCGTTTTGTTGTAAATGCAACAGGAAAAGTTGTAAATGCAATGGTTGTTAATAGCACTATGGAAAATATAAAAATGCTTGACGAGGTGATTGCAGTGGGATATGGTGTAAGAAAGGATACTGATGAAAAAAACACAGTGCAAAAACAAATTCAACCCGTTACAGATATGAAACCGTTGGAAAACGAAGCTATTCGTCTTGTAAATTCAATTCCTGATTTCACTCCCGGAGAACTAAACGGGAAGAAAGTTGCAGTATACATCACCGTGCCCATCACGTTCAAAATGGAATAGTAAAGGATTTATGAGTGCTTTATTTGTATCAAACAATAAATTACACTCGATTTGTGATTGATAATAAGATTTATTATATGCATTAAACTCATCGAAAAGAAATGAACAACATACTCATGTATTTTCTAAAAGTAAATATCGCGATAGCGCTGTTTTACATGTTTTACCGGTTACTATTCTATAACGACACATTCTGGGCTACCAGGAGATTATGTCTGATAGTCAGTATTTTGGTGTCTTTCATTTATCCGTTTATATCCTTTTCGGGATGGCTGGAAAAGCAGGAATCCATGCAGGTGATCATGGCCAACTATGTTCAATTAAAAGAAATCACTGTTACAAATGCACCGGCTACCTTTCTTACTGTTGAAAATGTCCTTGTAGCAATTTATGGTCTGGTTTCCACCATCCTGCTGATAAGAATGGTTGTACAGCTTACGTCCATCTTACACTGGAGGCTGAAAGGGAAAAGACAATTTCTCCAAGAGATTGAAATCATAGCTATCGATGCCTCCATTACCCCATTCTCCTTCTTTAGTACGATATTCATTAATCCGGGGTTGCACAACGAACAGGAGACCCGCCAGATCCTGACACATGAAAGCACCCATGCCCGGCAACAGCACAGCCTGGATGTCCTGTTGAGTGAATTAATGACGGTACTTTTGTGGTTGAATCCAGCCGCGTGGTTACTGAAACGTGAAATACGTCATAATCTTGAATTTCTGGCCGATAACAGTGTTTTGAAATCGGGCATTGATTCAAGAAGCTATCAATATCATCTCTTACAACTGTCCTATCAGGTTCCGGATAACCAACTTCTCAATAAATTTAATATTTCACCCCTTAAAAAAAGAATCATCATGATGAATCAACAAAAAACAAAGAAAGCCGGTATGCTGAAATACTCGGTGATCGTTCCACTGGCGATGGCGTTAGTGCTGACGAGCAATGCAGAAACTCTGGTAAATTCGGCAACAAAGATCACAACTTCTGGCGAAACAGCTAATACCGAGAAAACGGCTCAACAGGCATCTCAAAAACAGACTTTCAGATTTACAACACCGGTTATTAAAAAGGACAAATCTAAACAAGAAAAAATATATGATACTGTAGATAAGTTACCACAGTTTCCCGGTGGAGAAAAAGAGTTATTGAAATTTATCGCAGACAATTTAAAATATCCGGTTGTTGCTCAGAATAATGGCGTTCAGGGCAAGGTAATTATCCGTTTCGTTGTCAGTTCAACAGGGAAAGTATTAAAATCAGAAATTGTAAAGAGTCTTGATCCATTATGTGATAAAGAAGCCCTTCGTGTAATAAATAGTTTGCCTCATTTTATTCCGGGAGAAGTAAAAAACAAGAAAGTTGCAGTTTACTATTCACTGCCCATTACATTTAAACTTGAATAATAAAGGATTCAGGGGTTCTTTAATGCAAAGTGATAAAAGCATATGAATTTTTAATAAAATTCATATGCCTGAATAAATATCAATCGTTTTATTCTTAAAAATGATTATCCGCAATGTGTCCTGATAAAAAGTGATCATCGAATATCCACAGGGTTTAAATGTGATATCAAAAGCCCTGATTTTTGTTTTCTTACTCTTACTAGTAACCCAGATACCCTTATAACCCACCTTTATTCCCAGGTTTTATTGTATTTATTGGCTTTTGATATAACTGTATAATTTTTTCATAGTCTCAATAAAGCAGGGAAAAAAGGGTTGGAATTGTGTTAGTTTAGTTTTCTACCCGGGGTGAAAATTATAAAAACTATAGTTTTAAATTTTTCAATTAAACGTCATATATTCAATTTCTTCGGATTTATCTTTCTTATGTCTTCTTAGTTTTTCGGATAATCATATTATAAAATACAGAATTTGGGATAGTTACCGTAATTTATTTTAAGCATTTAACTCATCGAAATAAAATGAACGACGCACTCATGTATTTTCTGAAAGTAAATATCGCGATAGCCCTGTTTTACTTATTCTACAGATTGGTATTTTACAACGATACTTTCTGGGCCACCAGGAGATTTTATCTGGTAGTCAGTATCCTGTTATCTGTTGTCTATCCGTTGATATCCTTTTCAGGATGGCTGGAGAAACAGCAACCCATGCAGGTAATGATGTCAGGTTATGTTCAACTGAATGAAATCACCATAACGAATGCTCCGGTACATCATTTCAAAATGGAGAATATACTGCTTATTATTTATGGGTTAGTATCCATCCTTCTGCTTATAAGAATGTTTATTCAGCTCACTTCCATTTTACGGTGGAGAATGAAAGGAAAAACACAAATCCTGCAGGACATCAAAATAATAGCTATCGACGCTACCATCAACCCTTTCTCGTTTTTCAGTATGATATTTATAAATCCCGGGTTACACGATGAACAGGAGACCCGCCAGATCCTTACCCATGAAAGCACCCATGCCCGGCAACTGCACAGCCTGGATGTTCTGTTGAGTGAATTGATGACTGTGCTTTTCTGGATCAATCCTGCGGCATGGTTGCTCAAACGCGAAATCCGGCACAACCTTGAATTTCTGGCCGATAACAGTGTTCTGAAATCCGGCATTGATTCAAAGAACTATCAGTATCATCTCTTACAACTTTCCTGTCAGATTCCGGAGAATCAACTGATCAATAAATTTAATATCTTACCCCTAAAAAAAAGAATCACCATGATGAATCAACAAAAAACAAAGAAAGCCGGTATCCTCAAATACTCGCTCATCGTTCCACTGGTGCTGGCATTGATGCTATCCAGCAATGCAGAAACTCTGATAAGTTCAGCGAATAAGCTTATCAGCTCTGATAATCAACCTGCAAATTCTGACAATAATCTTATTGTCTCTGATAATCGACCTGCAAATTCTGACAATAATCTTATTAATTCTGAAAATCAGACTCCAAACTCTGACAACAAAGTCATATCATCGAATGACACCATTAAAACTCCGGCAAACGGACAACCCGATTCGCAAAAGCCGGACACTAAATCCTCTTTCAAATATACACAAGTGTTGATTAGAAAGGACGGTGATACACTTCAAGGGAAAGATAATCAGACCATATTAGCGACAACAGTAATGGATGTCGACACACTGAAAGAAAAGCTATATTCCGTCGTTGAAAAAATGCCTCAGTATCCCGAAGGCGAAAATGCATTGATGCATTACATTGCAAGTAACCTCAGATATCCGGTAATAGCTCAGGAGAATGGCATTCAGGGCAAAGTAATCATTCGTTTCGTTGTAAATTCAAAGGGAAAAGTATCAAATCCTGTTGTCGTTAGAACAATTCGCGTAAAAACAAAAAAGCTCGAAGAAGTTGTTGTAGTAGGATATGGTGCAAAAAAAGCGGTTAAAGATAAAGGTCCTGAACAGAAACAAATTAAACCCGGAACCGATATGAAAATACTCGAAAAAGAGGCTATGCGTATTATAAATATCCTGCCTGATTTTACTCCGGGAGAGCAAAACGGTAAGAAAGTAGCTGTGTATTACACCCTGCCTATCACATTTAAATTAGAGTAATGCTTGTAACCGATCCTCGCTGTTCATTGAAATAAGAATTTTTTAAGGATATAGATCATATTTAACGATATTAAAAATGAATAGTGCCCTAAAAAAACACAGGTGAAAAATAGTTTATCTGTGTTTTTTATGTTAAATCAATTTTTTAGTGTATTTTTACAAACAATTATTCACTTAAAATTAATATCAATCCTACTTATCCATCTCATGAAGAAATGTCAAAAAACGGTAGTCTTTAAATTCTCAATGATCCTTTCATTTACCCTTGTAGGAATGCTTTCGGGGAATGCACAAAATACTCCAACTCCTTCTAATAATGTTTTGTCCACCAAAGATTCAACCACAAGTGAAAAGAAAGTTGTACTAACTCCCATTGACAGCGTGGATCTGAAATCGAAACCTTCTTTAAATCAAAAAGATAAAGATGGAATTTATATGTTAGCTGATAAAATGCCGCAGTTCCCGGGTGGAGATAATGCTTTATTTAAATATATCAGCCAACACCTCAGATATCCAAGCATACCAAAATCGTATGGGATTGAGGGGACAGTTATAGTCGGGTTCGTTGTCAATAATATCGGTAAAGTGGAAAAAGTTACAGTCTTAAGTGGTGTTGACCCGTATCTCAATTATGAAGCAAAAAGGGTGATAAAATCCCTGCCTGATTTTATACCGGGACAAATGAAAGATAAAAATGTACCGGTATATTACTCAATACCCATCACTTTTAACCTTTCCAATGGCTATTAACCGCTACAATTTGCATAGAATGTAATACTCGTTTATTCATGAATGGCATAATATTGCTAAATGAGTACAACACCTCGGCTATTAACAGGGACAGTATTACCGTAATAGAATTCAAACCGGAAACTAATGCCCGCAAAGCCTTTTTAATCTCTAAATACGGGAAACAGGCTGCCTATGGAGTGGTCGAAATTACCAAAAAGAAATAAAAACAAACGAAGAGCGTGTCGGCTCTTTTATTAATACTTTAATTTAAAGACCAACGCTATGAAATATGTTTTCATTAGTATCCTGCTCTTTTGTTCAGGCATTCTTCAGGCTCAGAACAATGCCATTCAGAATGCCTTTAAAAACTTCGACTACGAAACGGCCATTAAGCTTATTTCAAAAGAGAAAACATCGCCCGAACTGGATTTTCTGAAAGCAAAATGTTTCAAAAACATTGCCCGGTACAACGATGCCATCGTATTGTTGGAAGATCTTGTCGGGAAAGATGTTTCAAACATTCAGGCGGTCAATGAACTGGCGGACTGTTATCAGTTAAAGGGGAATTACCGGAAAGCAAAGACGTATTATTTCCTGGCATTGCAGTCCGCACCAGCGGGTTGTTATGCTCAACTGAATTATCTGAATATCACTTTCAAACTGAAAGAATGGAAACAAGCCCTGCAACAGGCGCATTCCATCCTGCAAACCGACTCATTACCTGCCTTGTACCCGGTCATGGGCGATTGTTTTGTTCAACTGCTCAGAATGGATTCTGCCGGATATTATTACAACAAAGGGATGGAAAGCAATCCGGATGATTACAATACACTCAGCAAACTTTGCAAAATCTACCTGAATATCGGGAATTATGATGATTTAATTGAATCCACCGATCGATTTATACGTACCGATTCATCAAATCAGATCATTAACCAGTACAACGGAATCGGATACAGCATGAACAAAAAATACGACCGGGCCATTTACCGGTTGAACAAACTGGTTCAACAAGGCGACAGTTCATTCCTGACGAATTATTACCTGGGGGCTTCCTGTTTCTCAACAGGGGATTATTTAACAGCCTATGAACATTTGAGCAGTGCTTTCAGGATGGATTCCACGAATCAGAACCTGTACTATTTTCTTGGCAAATCGGCTATTTACAGTGGCTACAAACAAAAAGGGATTCAGATTTTAATCAGAGGGGTAAATAAACTGATCCCAAAGGACTCCGAATTGTTTAATTATTATCTGAACATCTCCCATGGCTACGGATCAATATTCAATGAACAGGATAGAATTTTCAATAAAACCGAGGAAGTTAAATACCGGAAATTGTGCTATACTTGCAACCCGGATTATAAACTTGCCTTGTACAACATTGCTCAAATCTATGATAATGAACTTAAGGACCCTGAGCAGGCACTGAATTATTACAATCAGTTTATGGCCACACGACCTAAAACAAAGGCAATTGTCCCTAAAGATCCTGAGACCGCATCCTATTACAATGTGGTGGAAAACAGGATGCTGGAAATAAAGGCTGAGCAGGAATTAAAGAATAAGAAGAAATAAGTGATTAGAATTTATTATTTTTATAGTCAGACTTATACTCCTGTTGGATTCGAATTCGTACAAATATTTCTTAACTACACGCGTGGCTATTATTCATAAATTGTTATTCAACTGATTTTGGACTGGTTTTGGATTGGTTTTGGTAACTATAAACCATTCATTTATTTCCAGAATATATGCCATATACCTCTATAGAGGTATGGCTAATATAAGGTTGGTATATCGATGTTAAGTGACTGATATATCGGATAGCCGACCAATTCAAAACCAATCTAAAAACGTTTTAAAATCATTTTGTTTTCGGAATGGATATAGATTGCAAAAATAAAAATATAATTTGATATTCCTCTGTTTCCATAAGATAAATTCCGCAACAAAAAAATGAATTTTCAGAATTATTTTTTTAATAAATCTGGTGCTTTTGATGATAATCGGATATAAGAAAATCAATGAAGTTCGAGTATTCAACTAACTATGCGTAGAAATTTCAGGATTTTATACGGATACTCACAATAAATAATGAAAACAGGAATGAAAAGTACATTATTCCTGCCCTATTTATTTCACTAAAATAAAATATAATTGTACATTTGCTAACTCAATGAAATAAATCCGAATAGTACTTTTTGATTCCAATTATTTAATTAGAAAACATAAAATATTTTTGATGAAAAACATTCAATTTTCGAAATGCCGTTTTTTCAATCCTGCTTTTCTTCTTATTCCGGCACTTGCTATCACTTTCACAATCAACGCACAAGCTTCCAACCTGAAAAACAGTCAGCTAACAGGTGATGTTCTGACAAATCAAGCCACTCAGTCAGTTTCTAATGACTCAGTATACAGCTTTGCTGAAAAGATGCCTGAATTTCCGGGAGGAGAGAAAGAAGTTGTCAAATTCTTAAGCCAGACCATGCGGTTCCCTGAAGAAGCTCAAAAGAAAGGTGAACATGGAAAAGTGATCGTCCAATTTGTAATTACAAAGACCGGTAAAGTAGAGAATGCCAAGATATTGAAAGGAGTATCACCCGACCTGGACAATGAAGCTTTACGGGTGATCGGATTATTGCCTGCGTGGATTCCGGGTGAACAAAACGGGCAGAAAGTCTCTGTTTACCGGATTATTCCGATTCTTTTTCAAAACGTATCTCCTGAAGATGCCTGGGAGGCAAACGAGAAAACAGTGGTGGTGATTGACAATATAAAGATGCCTTCCAATTTCAATCCAACCATTATAAACTACGACAAGTTTGCTTCTATCGTTATTCTTAAACCTTTTCCTGAAAAAGAAAAATCGAAATTGATTTCCAAATACGGCAAACAGGCCGAAAACGGAGTGATACTGGTGACCACCAACAAAAAAGAAATACAATATTCGTTGCCCGATTCTGTTCTTAATCCTCCGACAACTAATACCACAAACTGTAAAGAAGAAGCTATTCTTCCTATCTATCCGGGTGGCGAAGAAAAAATGAAAGCTTTTATAGCCGACAGCCTTCAATATCCTTTTATTGCACAACGGACAAAAACCCAGGGAAAAGTGCTGGTACAATTTATGGTTGATACTGCCGGGAAGGTAAGCAACGCCATTGTGGTACGCTCGGCCGATTATTATTTAAACCGGGAAGCCATTCGTGTGATTAATACCATGCCCGACTGGACACCGGGCAACAAATGCGGTACTAAAATAAACTTTTTTGTTACCGTGCCGGTCATTTTCAAGTTAGACCTTCCGTCAACCGAGAAAAAAGAATGGGTTCGGAATAGTAAAACTGTTGTTTTGCTGGATGGAGTACGTTTACCTCCGATATTTGAACTGGAATGGCTCAGGTATGAAAACCTGGCATCGTATAAGGTACTGCCACCGACAACGAAAGAAGTCATTAAACAATTAAAGCACCAGTATGGTGGTGATGCTTCGAATGGGGTTATATTGATTGAAACCAGAAAATAAAATCAGTTACGAAACTCTACAAATATTTTAAAATAATTAGCAGGAATGTTTTTAAAAACATTCCTGCTTTTTTTAGAGTTACGTTAAATTATAAATAAATAATAGTATATTTGTTCATTATAATAAATATCTCGGTTTATACACAAAAGTCTGTTTTTAACTCAACAATTAAAATTAAAACATGATTCACTTTAGATTACCAAAAAACAAGTTTTTACTTTGTGCCCTTTTTCTGATTCCTTTCATTTCATTCAATACCTATTCTGTATTAAAATCTTCGAATCTATTAATTAATAATATAGTAACCGATTCGATCATAAGCAAATCTGACAAACTAATTGAAGGTCATGTATACACTGTCATTGAACAAATGCCACAATTTCCGGGTGGACAAAATTCAATGTATGCCTTTATAAATCAAAATATCCACTACCCCGAAGAAGCTTATAAGAACAAAACAGAAGGCAAGGTTGTTGTTCAGTTCATTGTCAGCGAAACAGGTAAAATCAAAAATGCAACCGTGGTACGAAAAGCATCTCCCGAACTGGATCAGGAAGCAGTAAGGCTTATCAATTCTTTTCCGGCATGGGTACCGGGAATACAAAACGGTAAACCGGTATCCGTGTATTTTACATTGCCAATTACCTTTAAATATACTCCTGTAAGTGATGTAAAAAAAAGTAATATCAGAAATGACAGTACGAACTGGAAGATTACTGACAGTACACTGGTGATAATAGACAACCTCAAACTACCGTTGGGATTTAATCTCGACGTCATTAATACTGAAGAAATTGATACTGGATTTGCACTGAAACCTTTCCCTGTAGAAAAAAAGATAAAACTAATCAATCAATACGGACCGTTAGCTAAAAATGGAGTCTTGCTTTTAGAGACTTATAAGTTAGATAAATCAATCGATGATACAACAAGTAATATATCAGGAG
>Ga0302215_10003568_pt1 | contig 10391 bp, 8 predicted proteins | sample II_Fen_N3_1_FD_194580 | JGI IMG/M metagenome (GOLD analysis project Ga0302215, IMG submission 194580) | Peat permafrost microbial communities from Stordalen Mire near Abisko, Sweden - II_Fen_N3_1 | ecosystem: Environmental > Terrestrial > Soil > Wetlands > Permafrost | place: Sweden: Abisko... | reverse complement strand
TTCAACCAGCATTTCAACAATGAAATCAATACCCAGATTTTCACCCACATGAATTTTCAGCATACGTGTTTTCATGCTGTTCGCCGATACCACTTTCTGCATCAAAGATTCCGGATAGGTAACCACCACACAGGGAGTTGAGACATTGGCAAGCCTGTTCATGACTTCTGTTCGCAGAATTTCATTCGAAGTATCCAGTTGTGTCAACCTGATAGCCCGTTTAAAGGATGATGGAAAGAAAAGCACATCGTTTGTTGAAAGGATTTGTTTCAAATCATTGTACAGATAGGCTGCCTCATCGGCATCATCCATAACAAGAATATGGGTATGAGGAAGTGATTTGAACAGGGAAGCTACTACCAATGATGATGAGGAACCACTCAAACCGGAAATTTTTAAGTTCGGTTCAAGTGACAATGCCCATTTTTCAAGTGCTTTTACTTGCGGATGATGAGCATAAAGTTGTTGAAATTCGGAAAGAATCAATTTCTTTGGGTTAATTGGTTATTAGTTGTCCCGATAGCTATCGGGAGGTTGATTGAGTTGATTAAGTTGATTAACTAATCAACTAATAACAAACCTTATCCACTGCCAGCGTCCATGTTTTAAATGCTACAATGGCTTCTTCCGGCAACAGTTGTATTGATTTCACACGTCGGTTTTCAGGTTTCAGATCAATTTCATCGTATATAAATGAATCGTCAAATCCAATATTCCGGGCATCTGTTTTTGAATTTCCGTAATACATTTTATCCAGATGTGCCCAGTAAACAGCACCCAAACACATGGGGCATGGCTCACAAGATGTATAAATATCACATCCGGCCAAATCAAATGTACCTAATTTTTTTGCAGCTTTCCGTATGGCATTTACTTCGGCGTGAGCGGTGGGATCGGTATTGGCTGTAACCCGGTTCACACCGGTGGCAATAATTTTACCATCTTTTACTATGACAGCTCCAAATGGTCCTCCTCCTTTTTTTATATTTTCAATCGACAAAGCAATTACTTTGCGCATAAATTTCTCGGTATTATTCATAGAAAAGTTTTAAACGGATTGCAAAGATAGTATTTTTTAAACGTTTCTTTTTTTCTCCAAAACGAATTCATTGCATATAAAACAAATTTATAATATTTTTATTAAAATAGAAAATATAGTTATACTAATTTTAAAGATATATTATATCTCAAACTTCAATAAAATAAGTCTTTTATTTGGACATTTTATTGAAACGCAAAAATTTGCCATTTATGCAGCAATCCAAATTGTTCATATAGCGTAATAATTGTTTTTGAGCCGATTTGATTCTAGGTGTTTCGTTGATTTCTAATTTTACCAACATCATATTTGGATATCTTTGAATTCTACCAGGTTTTTTTATAAGTGTTTCTAACACAGGTATAGCGTCACGCATATCTGGCAGGTAATAAAAAATCTTTATGTCAACTCCTTTTTGTTATTCCAAAATAGGCTTTCGCATATTGCCTACAGGTCGCCCCCTTCTTTATCAATCACCTTGAATTTGACATCATCAATCTGATCAATGTTGATTCGTTTGGATATACCCTCTAATATTATTTTAGCCTCTTGTAAATTCTGTTTGATGACTAAATAATTCTGGTTGAACTGCTCTCTGCGCTGATTTTGGCACAAGCCGCCATCCTTGTTTTCTGTAGTTGGCTTTTTTCCCAGATCTCTTTCTTTTTTGCTCAGCTTGTATTTCATTTGCGTCTATTCTTGATGAGCTTGCTTGTATTGTGGGTTTTTAATCTCTTGGTGCTCGCTTTCTGCTGCTATTTCGATTGATAGCTTGTAGTTTATATTTGTTCGTTCACCCATTAATTTGAAAGTGTTTTAATTGCTGCCTCAGCCATATAACTTTGCATCTACAATAATTTTTTTATCTTCTGAATTGTCCGTAGTTACAATGCACAACCTCCTGTCTATGCTTTCGTTGTGGATAACAACACGGCGTAAAATTCACAGCTCTTGTCTTTGTCGTCATATTCCTTTATGTCCTCAAACAAAAGCCAGTGACGTTGACTATAGTAGATTTCGTCCGTAAATAAAGCTTTATCTATTTGGTGTAATTCGTCTTGGTTGCAGAACTTCTCCCAGGTAACCATTCTCTCATCTTTTAAATATATAAAGTTTTCTACGCCCCACACCTCTCTTTCTACAGCAATTAACAGCTTAATCCCTTCGTTAAGGCGACTAATACAGTCACTTGTTTTCTTTATTGCTACCGCTAAGTCTCCTTTCCCTTCCTGGGTTTCTAAATAGACCACATAACCGCTCTTATCATGAACAAACATCTGGGTTTGACCCTTAATCATTAAATCGCACTGGGTATAAAATACCATACGCGTTTTTTCATTTCCGTAATAGAGCATGACAAGACCATCCATAAAATTTTCATCTTCATAATTTCTACTCCGAAACTGAAAATGGAATAAGAACACAGATTGGTGTACCTTGAAAGCACTTTTTCTACTGATTATACAAAAAGTTATTTCAAAAAACAAAAAATGCTTTTTGGTAGCAGTGTTTTCCATTAAAGCAATCAATCATAGCCGGAATGGCTAAAACAGTTCATGTTCCTGAACTTAAAATGTTGGCAGTATTACTTATCTCAAAGATGATTTTTTGAGTGTAAGATTTCATATGTTTCATTTTCAATAAATCGATTTAATTTTTTATGATTATTTCAAAGTAATTACAAAATTAATTGTAAATTTGTTTAAACTGATTTTTTTTGATAAAACTTTCAATATAGATGATAATTTTTTTGTGTTGATAGTCACTAAGTTGGTTAAATGGGATTTTCAACTGTTGATAACTTGTATAAATATTTAATTTTATAATTATATAATTAAGTATTTTTTGACGTTATTTGCATCATATTTACTGACATTAAAAATAAACGTTAAAATTTTTATTATGCTAAAGAAAACAAAACTATTTGTTTTATCAATTTTATTGATGAGTTTTGCCGCACTGAATGCACAAGTTACTACTTCGAGCATGAGCGGACTGGTAACTGATGCTAATGGGGCTGTTATTGGTGCAACTGTGATTGCTACCCATACACCATCGGGAACTACCTACGGAGCCGCAACCAACCCACAGGGTCGTTACAGTCTAAATGGAATGCGTGTTGGTGGACCTTATACAGTAGTAATTTCTTACATTGGATATGGTAAAAGCACAATTAACAACATCACGTTGAGTTTGGGTGAAAACTATCCTTTGAATGTTGTACTCTCAGAAGAAACATTAACTTTGAATGAAGTTTTAGTTACTGCAACTCGTACAAAATTCACATCTGAGAAAACCGGTGCGGTAACTAATATCACAAACGATCAGATAGCTAATTTGCCTTCAGTAAGCCGAAGCATTTTAGACGTTACCCGCCTATCACCTTATGGAGGCAATGGTATGAGCTTTGCTGGCACAGATGGTCGTACAGCTAACTTTACAGTGGATGGAGCTAATTTTAATAATAACTTCGGTTTGAGTTCTGCTCTTCCAGGTGGAGGCAGTCCAATTTCTATTGAAGCTATCGAAGAATTACAAGTTGTAATCACTCCGTATGATGTTCGTCAAACTAACTTTATTGGTGGTGGTGTAAACGCTATTACAAAATCCGGTACAAATACCTTAAAAGGTAGCGCTTTCGTTTATCATAGAAATGAAAACTTACGTGGTGATGCTGTTAATGGTTTACAAATTGCTGGTGCACGTAATGTAGACCGCAATACAACTTATGGTTTCACTTTAGGTGGCCCAATTATCAAAAACAAATTGTTCTTCTTTGTAAACGGCGAAATGGCTAAAACACCAACAATAGCAAATCGCTGGAAAGCTTCAACAGACGGTGTTGCTGATGCAAACAATTATATTTCACGCACAACAGAAAGTGATCTTCAGACTGTTTCTGATTATGTAAAAAATAAATATGGATATGAAACAGGATCATATACAAATTTCCCGGCAGATGAAAGTAACTACAAATTTCTTGCTCGTTTAGATTGGAATATCACAAACAATCATCGTTTGGCTTTACGTTATAACTACACAAAAAATCGTTCATGGTCATCTCCTAATGCAAGTTCTATGGATGGAGGTACCCGTATGTCTGAGTCAAGAATGTCACAAGCTTCAATGGCATTTGCAAATTCAATGTATTCTACGGACAACCTTGTTCATTCATTCTCTTTTGACTTAAACAGCCGTCTGTCTGATAACTTATCTAACCAATTTTTGGCAACATTCTCAAAACTTGACGATGTCCGCGGATCCAATTCAACAGAATTCCCATTTATTGATATTTTGAAAGATGGTCAAGCCTATATGTCTTTGGGATATGAACTTTTTACTTGGAACAATGGCGTTCACAACAACGTATTGAATATCAAAGACGAACTCACACACTATTTAGGCAATCATAAAATTGTGGGTGGAATAGCCTATGAATACAAGATGGCAGATAATGCTTATATGCGTAACGGTACAGGATACTATCGCTACTCAAGTCTTAACGACTTCTTAACCGGAGGAACACCTGAAGTTGTAGATTTAACTTATGGTTATGATGGAGAGAGCAATCCTGCAGCTCGCGTAAGAACAAATAAAATTGGAGTTTACGGGCAAGATGATTGGAATGTTACTGATAATTTCAAACTTTCGTATGGAATTCGGATTGATGGACTTTTCTTCAATAATAATGATCTGATAACAAACAATGCCATTCTCGCTCTTGATTATTCCGGTCGTAAAATCGACACAGGAAAATGGCCTGCAACAAATATCATATTCTCTCCTCGCATAGGTTTTGTGTGGGATACATTTGGCGATAAGAGCATGAAAGTACGCGGAGGTACCGGTCTTTTCTCGGGTAATTTACCACTAGTATTCTTCACCAATATGCCCACCAACGGTGGAATGGTACAGTATCAAGCACAAATAAATGCTTCAAATGCAACAAAGAATGGTTTCACAATGGATAAATTTGCCGGCGGCCTTGTAACTGATGCTAATGGAAATGCTACCATTGCTGCTCTTTATGATAAGTTAACAAAAATGGGATATCCTTCAACTATTTCTCCTAAAGATGGAACAGTTCCTTCTGCTATTTCGGCTGTAGATCCAAATTTCAAAATGCCGGAAGTATGGAAAACATCACTTGCTGTTGACTATTCATTTAAAACATCTTTCCCATTCTCTGTAACAGCTGAAGGAATTTTCAACAAAACAATCAACGGTGTTTCTATTTCTGACTGGAGTATTCCATCTGTAGGTGGTTTTTCTCGTTTTAACGGTGTTGATAATCGTCCAATTTATCCTTCCGGTTATCGTGTTGGGACAAAAGCATTTGTGCTGGAAAACACTTCTCGCGGTTATGGTTGGACAGGAAACATTACTTTCAATGCTCAACCAACAAAATGGCTGAATTTTATGGCTGCTTATACACACACAGTTGCTAAAGATGTAACAGGGATGCCGGGATCTGCTGCAGAATCAGCATTTACATACGTTCCAACAGTAGAAGGTCCTAACAACATTAAATTGCACAATTCTCAATACAGCACACCCGATCGTCTTGTAGCTTCAATTACTGCTAGCGATAAGAGCGGTAATCACTATAACCTTATCTATGAAGGATGGAGCGGTGGAGCAAACTACTCATTTATGACGGTAAACGATATCAATGGTGACGGGTACAACTACGATGCAATCTATGTTCCAACTGATAATGACGTTGCAACCAACCAATTCCGCTTTGTTTCGGAAGGCGATAAAACTCGTTTTATGAATTATGTACACGCAAACAGTTATTTGAAAAACCAACAAGGCAAATATGCAGAAGCTTATAGCGTTTATTCTCCCTGGGTACATCGCATCGACTTCGGTTACAAACATGATTTTGTTCTAAAGGTTAACAATAGTAAACATAATCTACAACTTAGCTTAGATATCAAAAACGTTATGAACCTATTCAACTCCACTTGGGGTGTAGCTAAATATCTGAATCCGGAAATCGGTTCAGAAGCACGTATCCTCAAATATGAAGGTGTTGATGCTGATGGAGTGGCTACATTCTCTACGCCCTCTTCAATCAATGGCAATACCCAAACATTCACGCCAAGCTATTCACTGGGTCAAACCTGGTATTCTTCTATTGGTATCAAGTATATTTTCAACTAATTAAAAAGCACTGACAATTATGAAATTTAAAAAAATAATTCCATTTTTTATTGCAATACTTGCCTTGATGACAAGTTGTGCAGATGAAGCAACAGTGACATTGCTTGATGAAATTCAAGTATCGTCGTCTTATGTATCTATCCCTGTAAAGGGCGGTTCTACATCAATTACTGTAAAGGCAAAAGATAGCTGGACAGTAGAGAAAGTAATTATCAAAAAAGATAGTGTCAAATGGTTGACTATCTCATCGACTATAGGAAGTGCTGGTGAGTCGGAACTTACATTTACTGCTCCAACTGCCATAGATGGTCGCACTGCAGAGGTTTTAATTCAAAGTGGAGGAAAAACCCAGAGAATTAACATCATTCAAGGTATAGCAACAATTGCATCTGCCACATGTGCGGAGGTAATTGCCGGACCTGACAGCAAAACCTATCAGGTAACCGGAGTTTGTACGTCAATAGACAACACAATTTACGGTAACTGGTATTTGAAGGATCAAACAGGCTCTGTTTATATATATGGTACCCTTGATGCTAAAGGGGCAACGCAAAAATTTTTAAGTTTAGGACTTGAAGTGGGGGATGAAGTAACTGTTCAAGGACCAAAAACTACATACGGAACAACGGTAGAATTGGTAAATGTAACAGTTATCAAAATCAATAAATCACTTGTAAAAGTTGATTCGGTAAAAAACGCAACGCTTACTGTCGAAGGTGGTGAATTTACTGCATTCCTTACCTGCAAAGGACAAGGCGTATCGGTAGACATTCCTGAAGATGCCAAGTCTTGGCTATCGATTTCAGCTATTCAATCAGTAGGGACTAAAACTGTTGTGAAATTCAAAGCCATTGCTAATACAGGCGGAGATCGTGGAACTACTCTCACCTTCAGTACAACTGATGGTTCTAAAAACTATACTTCTCAAACAACTCTTAGCCAAAAAGGAGCAATTAAAAATGTAACAGTTGCAGAATTTATTGCTGCGGCGGTTGACAATAATCAAAGTTATCGCTTGACAGGCATTATTAGCAAAATTGACGATGCGACATCCGGCAAAATATACCTAAAAGATTTCTCAGGTGAAACATATGTTTATAAAGTTCAGGATTTTGCCTCAAAAGGTTTAAAAGTAAGTGACATTATCACAATTGTCGGAAAACGTGCTGCATATAATGGTACTCCACAGGTAAATGGTGCTATTTTGGAAAGCTCTAAATCTGTAACTACGGCTACCATTGCTGAGGTACTCATTAAAGCTGACGACGCCACTACTTACTTTAAGGTAACCGGTGTAATAAAATCGATAGCAAATGAGGTATATGGTAATCTATATTTACAAGATGGCGGCAGTGAAATCTACGTGTATGGCTGTTATCCAGGTTATGGTGCAACCGGTGATTTTAGAAAAGGTTTGATAGCTGCCAAAGGTCTTAAAGTTGGTGATACGCTGACAGTAATTGCACCGAAGGGCTCTTTTAATGGAGTAGCTCAACTTATGAATGGTATTTATTTCAGCCACGTTATTGCTCAATAAGAATTTTGAAACCTTTTACTAGTCCTAAAAAACCGTTACAGATTTTAATAGACTAAAATAATTAATTTTATCATCATCTTTGATGGCTAGCCATCAAAGATGATGATTTTTTATTTGTTTTTATTTCTCTTTGAGAGTGCATTTCATAAGGTGAGCATCCCAAATTAGCTAAATGAATTATTGTTTACCACCACATAATTTTGACGGGTTATTAAGGGATTACATAAGCAAATCGAGACTTCATTTGTTAATTAACAAATTAGCAACTCATTTAAGTAATAAAAAGGCGGATTCAAAAGAGTAAAACTGCTTCTATTGATCTTTTTTTTATAATATTTACTTTCAAGTGAAAGGCTGACTTTATTTCATATGATCCCTGGAAATGGCATTTGGCGTTGAATTGTATATCCAGCATGGTTATTCTTTCATCAGTTTGCCAATAAGTGAACTCCCTGAATTCAGTATCCTTATCTGGTTAATGCCTTTCGAAAGGGTCGAAATATCAATAGTTCAGGAGTAACATGTATTTTCAAAAGCTCTTTGCCCTGTAAGTTATAAATGTTAGCAATGGCATTTGAACCATTAATATCCATAATATGTAACAGGTTGTTTACCGGATTTGGGTAAAAAAGGATACCTGTTTCGGAATTCAAAGGGTCCAACTCTGTAGTACTCTCTTTTAAGCAACGAACACATTCCCCATCTTTTTTTGTGCCATCATCTGTGACTCCGGCACTGGCCACGTATACAGCCAGAAGAGCATTCCAGCCCTTAGTAGCATTTGTCTCCTACGACAACCATAACTTTCCGTAGTATCGAAGACCATCAAACGATCCGTTTTATTAGTACCCCTGAATCCACCGGACATGCAGGTGAAGTCACTGATATTATCCGCACCCTGGTTCGGTATGATCCAGTGGGTGGTTCCTGCTTCTTACATTTTGTCTTCAGATACATTTGTTCTACCGAGATAGGAAACCAACGTAGTCCATTCAAAGCTGAAAGGAACGTGCCAACTTATGGGTTACAGTTTGCCGTGTCTATTGCTTATTGGTTGTAATAAACACCATAAGGTTTTTTTGTAAGTTACAGCATCATTGTTGAACCAGAGCAATATGCAGGAGTGGATAAATCATTCCAGGCAATTGCATGTGTTACTGATGGAATGGAAGCTCCCTGATTGCCTTAGGGTTGATTGTGTTGTCCTTTTATATTTCGATGTATAACTTCATATAAGTGAAACCTTAATTCCTTTCGTAGTAAAACAAAACAAGTTGGTAAATTAACAACAAACCTGTATATTTGCAATGTTATAATATTGCAAATATTCTTATCCCAAAATTCAATTATGAAGGTCGAATCAGATTTTACAAAAATAAACACCCCACATGTTTCTATTGATTTCCGACGCTTTATTTTAATATTGGCTAAGGACATTATATGTAATTCAGGAAGTCTCGAAAGAAGAAAGAAAAAGTTGAAAGCTTGTTGTGAAAATGAAAAGGTGAATTACACCTCACTGGAATATAACCTCAACCTTTTTTTTGAATTGTTTGAAGACTATTGTAAATCTAACAACTTAATCCTGTACCGGTTTCTGAAATTACAAGCAGGTTTTTGCTTTATCGATGTGCCTGACTTCCTGGATTTACAAATTTTGTATGCAGAAAGGGTTATCAATAATTGCCAAACTTCGGCCTTACATAGAAACAAGCTGGTTAACTCAACCTTTTCTAACCTGCAGAATTGCATTGTTGGCGGTCATTTATTCGGTCTGGACTAATAAAATCATGAAACATACCTCCTATGACGCCTTCCATGTTTTATGGACAAAACCCTATATGGTTAATGGTGAGAATTTCTGCATGAATGATGCAGAATTACTCACCATGGTAGTCTCAGCATTGATGTGGCAAAAATATAACGGAACCATCAAACTTTATACAGACAACAGGGGTTATGAATTTATCAGAAAACATGGATTACTTTCCTTATGGGATATGGGCATTGACAAGGATGTACTAGAGAACAATACCTATCCCATTGATCCGGAAATATTCTGGGCAGCCGGTAAGTTGTTGGCTTTGGAAAATCAAAAAGGTTCGTGTGTCATGCTTGATACGGACCTTATCGTTGTTCGCTCCATCCATGAGAAGCTTGAACAAACCGTCATTACCGCTTTACACTCAGAGTTACTCGAACCGGATGTGTACCTGCAACCTTGCTTATTAAAACAACCCCTGAATTTTCAATTCCCGGAATCCTATAACTGGACTGTTGCGCCTTCAAACACTTCTTTTCTATTTATACGGGATGAGAACTTCAAAAAATTCTACCTGAAAGAGTCGAAGCAATTTATGTTTAATAATTACGAGAAGCCCAAAGAACTTGTTTCCCAAATGGTATTCGCAGAACAACGAATGCTTTCGATTTGTGCTGATTATTCAGGATTACCTGTATCGTACCTGATAACGGATCCATTTTCAGTATCAAACCGGGATGTTATCCATCTTTGGGGGTTCAAAAGCCTGTTACGTGAAAACAAAAAAATACAAATACTTTATGTAAAGCAATTGTTGAATACAGTGGGTAAAGAATTATCAGCAAATTCATTTTTCCTTCATTTCCTGAAAATTCACTTTCCGA
>Ga0302215_10003566_pt1 | contig 10397 bp, 8 predicted proteins | sample II_Fen_N3_1_FD_194580 | JGI IMG/M metagenome (GOLD analysis project Ga0302215, IMG submission 194580) | Peat permafrost microbial communities from Stordalen Mire near Abisko, Sweden - II_Fen_N3_1 | ecosystem: Environmental > Terrestrial > Soil > Wetlands > Permafrost | place: Sweden: Abisko... | reverse complement strand
AGAGAAATTATTCTCTAAAAAAGTTATTTTAAATTGAAATCTTATGAAGAAGCTCATATTAATGATTATCAGTATATTTCAGATATATTATAGTTACTCTCAATCAAACTTTGAAACATTTTTTTTTGACACGAATCCGAACCAAATCAATAATGTAAATAGCCAATTGCAAAGTCCAGCTCAATCTAGTTCCGTAACTAGATGGAAAACTAGTGATGGATCTATGTGTGTACCACGTGGTACATATCGCGCTTTAGCTATTTTTGTAAATATAATATATGATCAAACGCCACAAGATACAGTTGTAAAATATACTGACCAAAGTACTTTTTGGCAACCAGATACAGATAACAGTATAAATATATATCCTCCTTCATACTTTCAAAATTTGTTTGACGTCGAATCAAAACCTAATTATGATTATTCAGGAGTGGTTACTCGTCTTTATGCAGAATCATCGTTTAATCAACTATTAATGTTAAGTGACATCATGGTGGTAAATATTAAACAATCTTTAATTACTCCAAATAACTATTTAAATGGTTTTGAATACTACCAATTAATGGATGCGGTAATAGCTTTTATTAACAATAGGGGAGGTTTAAATGCTGTGTATGGTCACAACGCCATAAGTGAGTATGATAGAACAGCTTTTACAGAGAATGCTCCATCTGTGCCAGATGGCAATATTGACTTTGTGTATTTTCTTACAAGAAACACATTTAAAAAGGAATATTTTGATAAAAAGGGGGCTCTTATTTTAAGACATAATTATGGTTCGTTAAATCGCGGTCAGGGTTATGGTGGTGTACGGCCATCTAACAAACTATTGGTAGGCGCTACGCCATATGGCTTTAATAATGGAAATTATCAATGTGTGGGAGGAGGTAATATGGCTGTAGGAAGTAGAACAATTTTAGGTCATGAAATAGCACATTTCTATTTAGGTGGTAATTCGTTTCATACTTCAGGCGGCAATCATCTGGGTACTTATGATATAAATACTTTCATTGGCATACAATACGGATATGGGTTGTTTAATGGAGGACTGTCAACATGTAACGGTTATGAACGGTGGCGATTGGGTTGGTATAGCCCATATAACAGCCTTATGCCCATAGCCTCTTCTAATGAAAATTCCGATATTCTTACCAAATTTACAGGCGAAAAAATATTTACGCTACGTGATTTTGTAACATATGGCGATATGATACGTATTAAATTACCCTATAAAGACAGTGAATTAGCTTCAAACCAATATATCTGGCTCGAAAACCATCAATGTGGTAAGAATAATAAATTAGATGATCAAATTTACACAAACTCAGGTTCATGTAGAGATGTGACAAAAGCTGGGATCTATAGTTATTACCAAGTAGGTAGAGATCTTTTGGAAAGTACAATTTCCAAAAGTGATTTATATCGAACCAATGAAACAGATAATTTGAGGGTAATTTCGGCAGAGGGTAATTTTGATATGAAATTTCTTGGCTGGACAGATGATTGTTTAGGATATGGAGGAGCCAATAGTCGTTCAAAATATGAATATAAAAATGCAAATCCATTTCAGGGCTCAAATGATCAAACGGAAGTATTCCCAGCCACACCAGAAACAGTGTATCTTAAATATGAATATTCATGGATACAAACATTATGTTCAAAATTAAAAGACAATTTACCTCAAAATAATCTCCCCTGGCTGGGAGATGATAATGATGCTTTTGTTCCAATAGCAAATGGAGTCACTATGGATTTAAGTACTAATCCAACTCCAATTAACACCAGAACTTATTACTGTTATAGATATATTACCTCTTCCAATAAGAATGGTGTTAAGATAGATACAGTGTATTTGAGTCCAGTAACTCCTGAGCGTAATACGCGAAAACTTTACTTAACAGGGCTGTCTATCAAAATGATAGACACAGAGCCAAGTAATATTGGTATGAAAGCATACACTGTAAAAATCCGTTGGGATGATTATGATGTAAAACAAAATGTAAATTGGACAGGAGATATTGTTTTAAAAGAACAATTAAATTTATTGCAAAATAAAACGATAACATTGCAACAAAGTTATACAGTTGACCAGATACCTAAAGATCCAGTTTCAAATTTCTTTGCAAAAACAACTTACTTCACGTGTGAAAGTAATTCTGTTTTTAGCATGGCTACAAATTCGGCTGTATTACTAAAGAATAAAAGCTCTTTTGTGATGAATGGTAATTCTACATTGACAATTCAAGATGGTGCGATTATTACTGTTGAGGCAGGTTCTACACTACAAATTAAAGCTGGTGCAAATTTAAACGTCATAGGTGCTGGGAAAATTGTAGTTAAATCAGGTGGTTATATCTGCGTTGAATCCGGTGCAAATATAAACCTTCAAGATTATAACAGTTTGATTGTATTGGAAGAAGGTGCTGTTTTGGGAGCTAATCCGTTATTATTTACTAATCCAACATGTTCCAGTTCAATATTAAAGAGTGGTAATGGTTCAGTTGTTGACTATTCACAAGATGTTTATATTCAAAATGAGACTATCGGAGCAAATAGATATGTTGGGGGCAAAAATATATATATCGGAAATCATGTAACTACCAATAAAACGCAAGGTGATGTGCTAATAAACAATGCTGCAAATGTGATCTTTGATGGTAATACGGTAACATTTGATGCAGGTTTTGAATGTGTTGGAGGAAGTACATTCGAGGTAAAATATCATTGAGAGGATATATTTCATATTCCATTAAATAATGGAAAATCTACTTAACTAATACATCCTTTTCATCCATCCGTATCTACGCTTTCGTGCATCCGTATGTATGAGCTCGTCGAACCGTATGTATGAAGCCGTAGATACGGATGGACAAAAACAGACTTTAATTATTTCAATTATAGTAAAAAAGAACAAAATTATTAACGATTAAATTTTTAAAAGTATGGCTTTACAATTTAATGTTGTGGAACGTGCAAATCCACAGACAAAAGAAAAAAAATGGTATGCTTCGCCCAAACTGACAGGCAACCGGAATTTAAAAAACTTTAGTAAAGATCTTTCGAGTGTTTCATCATTGTCGGCAGGTGATGTTCAGAATGTGATTGTGAATTTGATTAACGAATTGCCTAAATGGTTAATGGAAGGCGATAGCGTGAAATTGGATGGTTTCGGTTCGTTCCGTCTATCGTTTTCGAGTGATGGAGCAGCTATAAAAGAAGAGGTTACCGCCAATAACATTACTGATATCCGTATCATCTTTGATGCAGATGATGAAATTAAAGAATTGGTGAAAAAGACAAAAATCAATCCTGCAGGATAAAATCAATTTTTAGTTCTTGTAAAAGCAGTGATACCTTCGGGTAATCACTGCTTTTTTGTTTGCAGAAATAACAAGATTGGTTAATTGAGGATATAAAAAATACATCATTGTAACAAAAAATGTATTTCCACTGATAAAAATGCCGTTTTACTGATAAAGTTTGGTTTTTTGGTTGTCCAATTCTATATTTGCGTCATAAATAATTGAACGCGACCACGGGTTGGGAAACATAAAGGGAAAAATAGTGTTTTAAACATATAAATAACCAATTAAATTCAATAAGATGAAACGAAAAAAATTACTTTTTACATTACTTACAGTCGCCATGTTCATTTCGTCGGCAGTATCTGCCCAGAGCGGAATGATGACTGATTCGACCAAAATGGTGATTTATGGTTGTAGAGATTCCAAAGCGATCAACTACAATCCAATGGCAACGAAAGACAACGGAACTTGTGTGTATACACTTCCTCCTGTGCCTCCTACAGCTCCTGTAATTTACGGTTGTATGAACCCTAAAGCAGTTAACTACAACAAGTTTGCAACTAAATCGAATGGAAGTTGTGTTTTTGATACATTGGCTGTTCATCACATGGATTCAACCGAAACTCACCGTATGGATTCAATCGCTACACTTATGATTTATGGCTGTAAAGATTCTACGGCACTTAATTATAACCCAAAAGCCAGCATCGGTAATCACAACTGTATTTATAAGAAAATTATTCCCGGTTGTACCGATTCGTTGGCGTTGAATTATAAAAAAGGAGCCAATGTAAATGATGGTTCTTGCCGCTACGAAAAGAAAATATGGGGTTGTACCGATTCTACTGCATTGAATTACAATTCGGCAGCTACGCACGACAACGGTTATTGTGTATATACCCAGGTGATTAAAGGTTGTACCGATAAAACAGCTATTAACTACAACCCACTTGCCAATAAAGACAACAGAACTTGTATTTTCTTGTCAAACGACTCCATTTCGGGCTGTACCGATCCGTATGCATTGAACTTCAACAAATATGCTAAGAAAGATAACGGTAAATGTAAATACGAGTTGGTAACCGATACTATCAAAGGTTGTAAGGATTCGTTGGCATTAAACTTTAACGCTGCTGCCACAAAACCGGGTAAATGTATTTATACAGTAACTCCAACCACTCCGATTTTAGGCTGTAAATCGAAAAAAGCGTTGAACTACAATCCTAACGCTACAAAAGAAGATGGAAGTTGTATTTTTGCTCATCCCGGAAATGTAGTATTGCCTACTACCATTACTCCTGAAATGACAGCTATTGCCGATACATTGGGTAAAGTGCTTCAGGCTTCTTGTGGTTTCGATTATACATTGCCAATTGATACAGTGTATATTGTAAAAGTAAAACCGGTTGCAGGAGTGAGAAACTTCGATGTTCAATGGGCAATTGTACAAGGATCTGTAACAACAACAGTCAATACCGTATTTACGTTGCAGAAAAAAGGAACTTCATTGCTTTACTTATCGCTTGTATGTAATCAGGCTGCTGACTCAACCAAGACAACAACTGCTTCAGGTATGATCCGCTATAAATCAAGCTCTATTGTTACCGATGTTGTGAAAGGTGTAACTGTTGCTTCGTATGCTAATAACTTGGTTTCTGGTTTAGCAAGTGCTGCCGCGAATGCTAATGCTGTAACGCTTTATCCTAATCCGGTAAGAGATCAGTTGAACGTAACCTATGTAAATGATACAAATGATAATCTGCAATTGAACATTTATTCGGTTGATGGTCGTAAACTAATCAGCACAAATGTTTCTTCAACCAGTGGCTCAAATAATTTTGCAATCAATACTACTAATTTGAAAGCCGGTTTACACTTCATTACTATCAACAGAAATGGTGCTGTAATCGAAACAATTAAATTTGCTAAATATTAATCCGTTTTTTGATATGCTGAAAAAAGTGATCCCGACTGCATTGCAGTCGGGATTTCTATATAAATAAATTTGTATATTTGCCTTCATGGATAAATTAGTTCTCAAAATAACCTTGATTCTTCTGTTCGTATTTCAATTTGCGAATGGATATGCTGTGCAGCAACAGGATACGCTCCTTTTGTTTACAAAGCCCGGTTGTTCAAACTGTCATGCTACAAAGCAGATTCTGACTCAATCAGGGATTTCGTTTATAGAAAAAAGCCTTGATAAGGACGCAAATGCAGCCGAAATGCTCAGCAGAATGGCTGCCATTGGTTACAAACAATCTATTTATTTACCCGTGATATTCCTGAATAATAAACTGTATCATCCGGCTTATAAAGCTGATACAGGACTGGTGGCACTGCCCTTGCAGGATGTTGTTGATACTATCCGGTTGAAATTTCAACGTGGTGAGCTGAATTTGCCTTTGCTTGATAGAAGCAAGGTCACAACTCAGCCGGAGCAAGCCGTAGCACCTTCCGATTGTGAGGTAAAAACTTCGCCCATTTATTTGATTTGTTCGGTTTATGAGAAAGAAGAAGATGCTAAAGTACTTATGAATAAATTGCTAACTGGTGGATATCCATTTGCCGGGATGATGTATTATCAAAATCAGTATAGGGTATTCACAAAGTTCTATTACGATCAGGCTCAGGCAGATATTGAATTGTCAGCACTAAAGAAAGAGTATGATAAGGCCTATTTATTAGCGATGCCTTGATTTGAAATATGTAATACACTTCCTTTTTTTGCAGTTTTACGATACTTAATTAGTTCGTAAAGCTGTATTATTTTTATTATGTCTGATTCTGACTAAATATGCATTAAAAATTCAGTTTAATTGGGAGTTTTACTTATCTTTGCCGTCCAACTTTTTCTGAACATTATTGAATATGAAATTCTACTCATTATATATGCTATTGTTGCTTTCGCTGAGTATTTCGGCTGCAACAAGCCTTACCATTCCCCAAATTCAGGGATCAGGCACTACGAGCACTTATATTTCTCAATCTGTAACAACAACCGGAATTGTTACAGCAAAATTCATTGGTACAGGAAGAGTCGGCGGATATTTCATGCAGGATGCTATTGGTGATGGAAATGCAGCCACATCGGATGGAATTTTTGTTGCTACAACTACCGATAATGTTGCTGTTGGCGATAAAGTTCAGGTCACCGGAACAGTAAGTGAGGTCGGTGGTAGAACTCAAATTGGGACGATAACAGCTACAACTGTAATCAGTAGTGGTAATTTATTACCTGCCGTGAGTGTTCAATATAATCCTGATTCGTGGAATTGGGAACAATACGAAGGCATGTTGTTGCAGTTTAACCAGACTCTATATGTGACTTCGAATTATTACCTGCAACAATACGGGCAACTGAGCCTGAATCCTATTCGTAAATATTCTCCTACCAATCAATGTTTGCCGGGTTCTGCCGAATATACCGCCATGGTTGCTTTAAATGCCAAAAGTCAGTTGACGCTGGATGATGGCATCTCCACTACTAACTATACGCCTATTCAGTTTGCCGATGCAACAGGCACACGCCGAACCGGTGAACGGATTACAGGTTTACAGGCAGTTGTCGATTGTGTAAGTTCGTCGTTTTATATTTATCCGGCATCAACTCCGGCTTTTTATGGAAATCCACGTCCAACTGCCCCGGTAGATTTGGGTAATTACAACCTGAAAGTATGTGCAGCGAATCTGGAATATTATCTGCCTACTAACTATGGTCAGGGTTATGGTGCTGCCGATGCAACTGAGTTGGGAAAACAACAAACAAAAATTGTTGCCGGGCTTTTAGCTATTGATGCCGATATTTATGGATTAATTGAAATTGAAGAAGGTCAGGCGGCTTTGTCGACTCTTGTAAATGCAATGAATTCTGCTACAGCTGCCGGGCGGTACGCTTATATCAATGATGGCGGAACTATTTACGGCACTTACACCAAGGTGGGCTATATTTATCGAACCGATAAGGTGTCAACCTATTTGACATTGAAAGACAATAATACGCCATCACCAATGTACCGCAAAAAGGCTCAGGCTTTCACCTTGAAATCAAATAGCCAGCGTTTCATTTTCAGCCTTAACCATTATAAAGCGAAAAGCGGGTGTAGTTCGGCTACCGGTACCGATGCCGATCAGGGGGATGGACAAAGTTGTTACAATACTACGCGTGTGGCGGAATCAACTTCTAATATTACCTTTTTAAATACCTGTAAGACTTTTTATGGTGATAACGATGTGTTGATTATGGGTGATTTGAATGCATATGCCAAGGAAGATCCGATTCAAACCCTTGTTGCTGCAGGATATACGGATATGCATAGGGCTTTCCATGGAGATTCTGCTTATAGTTATATGTACAACGGTGAAGCAGGTTACCTTGATAATGTGTTAGCAAATTCCACTATGAAGTCGCAAATTACGGGAGTATCGGTTTTTCACGTCAATTCGGATGAGCCAACTATGTTTGAATATTCAAGCTCAGCCTATCAACTTAATATGTATCGGTATTCCGACCATGATCCGGTGGTGGTTGGATTAGCTCTTGGGGGAACCAATGCTATTGAAAATGTATTTGAACATGATGCTGATTTAAAACCTACCATTGTTGATGACCACTTTACAGTTTTACATGCAGCAGGTAGTGTTATTCAAATTATATCATTAAGCGGTCAAATATTAAGTCAACAAAAATCAACGACAGATGAATTTGAAATCAACGTTTACGGATTACATATGGCTTCTGGAGTGTATATGGTTCGGGTAATAAATGGTAATTCTATCAGCAGAAGCATGATATTGAAAAAATAAGAAGAGCCTGAAACAAATTTGTTTCAGGCTTTTCTTATATTATATGTGAGTTTATTTACTCAATTACTGTCAGGAAGTCAGATTTTGGATGGCGAACTTTTTTCTGGCTAACCAACCAATCGTTTGCTTCGTCCCGGTACCCAATAGGCAATAGAAGTACCGATTTCAACCCTTTGCTTGTTAAGTCCAACAGCACATCTACTTCGCTTGCCACAAAACCTTCCATGGGAGTTGCGTCAATGTGCAAACTGGCAGCTTCTGCCATGGCAAACCCCATAGCAATATAGGCCTGACGGGCAGCATGTTCAAAGTTAGCTGTGTCGGGGCGGGTCAGATACATAGATTTCAGGCGGTCTTTGTATGGCTGATATCTGTCCTCAGGTTGTTCTCTTTCACGGGTAATGTGCCCGTAAATTGTCTCAATACGCTCTTCTGTGTAGTTATCCCATGCTGCAAAAACCAATAGGTGAGAACAATCGGCAACTATTTGTTGTCCGTAAGATGCTTCTGCAAGTTTGTTCTTAAGTTCTTGATTAGTGATTACCAATAATTCGAATGGTTGCAAACCCGACGAAGTAGGTGAAAGCCACACTGCTTCTATGATTTTATCAACCTGTTCAAGCTCAATTTTTTTTTTGGGGTCAAATTTCTTAGTGGCGTAGCGCCATTTGAAAGCTTCTAATAATTCCATTTCTGATGTATACCTTATGTTTGTAATTTCTAATTAAAAACGGTCGAATTTTATTTCCAAAATCCGACCGTTTGGCTATATATAGAAGTGTCGGTAACCCGACGGAAATCCATATTAATTCAATTGAAAAAGCACTTCTTTGCTTTTGCGTACTTTAGGAGCATTTGCCAGTTGATCGTTTGCTTCATCTCGGTAGCCCAAGGTAAGAATAGTTACCGCGCTAAGATTTTGTTCTCCCAGTCCCAGAATTTTATCCAATGCTTCTACGCTGAATCCCTCCATTGGTGTTGCATCAACATCTTCTAAAGCTGCAGCTGCAATTCCCACTCCGAATGCAATATAAGCCTGACGGGCTGTCCAAACGAAGTTTTGCTCAGCTGTTCCGGCAACAACACCGTCGAATGCAGCTCTGAACCCTGCAAGCGCATCAACGGGAATACCTCTTGTTGTTGCAATTAGTTGCATATATTCATCAACTTGTTCCTGGCTCACATTTTTATTGGCAGCAAATACAAGAACGTGTGATGCTTCTTTGATTTGTGGTTGTTGGCAAGCGCCATTGAAGATTTGCTCACGCAAGGCTTCGTCTTCAATAACAATTACTTTAAATCCTTGAAGACCAAATGAAGTTGGAGCTAAGCGGATAGCTTCAAGAATTCTGTCTACTTTTTCTTGTGGAACTTTTGTTCCGTTCATTCTTTTGGTGGCATATCGCCAGTTAAGTTTGTCTATTAAGCTCATAATTTTATTCTGTTATTAGTTATTTGTTGATTTTCTGTATGTGTAACATTCTAAAGTGAATGATTGTTCAGTTATATCTGATTTATTTAATAATTACCTGGAAATTGCTCTCCAAGAGGCCTCAAAAACCTCAATTAGTTCATTTGTATTTAGCGCTTTCCCCGTTGATTTCGATTTCTTTACCAAATAATTAATTGGAGAAAATAATAAACTGAATATTAAATCATTGTTCATGTTCATAATCAATCCGTTTGATTTTGATTTATCGAAAAGCGATTCAAAAGTAGGGCAGTAATCTACTTTATTTTCATCTTCAATTCGCTCAATTAATGGGCAGTTTGAAAAATTTTCAAGGAAGTCGTACTCTTCCAAATTTTCCATAACATATTGATAATGATTAAGCCAGATTGTTCTGAAAGTACCCTTTGATGAAGATAAATCACTTTCTTCGTTAAAATAGGAGTGACCCATTTTGGATTTTAGCTGAATGAACAATTTTTTAATCATATCATCTTTATTTTCGAAATAAAGATAGATAGTAGCTGCCGAAACATCAGCCTCCTTGGCTATCTTCGACATGGAGCTGCCTTGAAAGCCATCGCTGTTTACGACTTTAATGGCTGCCTGATAGATCCTTGTTACTTTTTCGTCATCTTTAATTCTCATGCTGCAAAGATAAATGAATGTTTGTTCATTTATGAGGTATTTAGAGTTAAATATTTAGTTTATTCCGTCAATAAAGATATAGTTTTTGTCTATAAGGCTCACTTAGTATTGTTATCATGTCAATTTATTTCACTTCGCAACTAATTTGTGTACATTTGCATCTAAATTCAGAATCCTGGTTCTTGCAT
>Ga0302215_10003562_pt1 | contig 10399 bp, 9 predicted proteins | sample II_Fen_N3_1_FD_194580 | JGI IMG/M metagenome (GOLD analysis project Ga0302215, IMG submission 194580) | Peat permafrost microbial communities from Stordalen Mire near Abisko, Sweden - II_Fen_N3_1 | ecosystem: Environmental > Terrestrial > Soil > Wetlands > Permafrost | place: Sweden: Abisko... | reverse complement strand
GTTTTATTGCAAAAATTCAGTTCAAGCAATTTTTAGGACAATAATTATCAATCTTTGAAAAATATCGATAATTATTTTCTTGTCATACGTTTCCGTTCATTTTCGTCGAGGTAGATTTTGCGCAAACGAATGCTTGTAGGCGTAAGTTCTACATACTCATCTTCTTTAATGTATTCCAATGCTTCTTCAAGACTGAAAACTATCGGTGGTATTAATTTTGCTTTATCGTCGGCACCCGAGGCACGCATGTTGGTGAGTTTCTTAGGTTTTGTAACGTTTACAACTATGTCACCCTCTTTGGCACTTTCGCCTACTACCTGACCGGCATAAATGTCGTCTTGTGGAAAAACAAAGAATCTACCACGATCTTGCAATTTGTCTAGCGAGTATGCGAATGCTTTTCCAGCCTCCATAGAGATAATAGAGCCGTTGTTCCGTTTCTCAATAGTTCCTTTATAAGGTTGATATTCTAAAAAGCGGTGCGACATAATTGCTTCACCCGCTGAAGAGGTAAGAACAGCGTTGCGCAATCCTATGATTCCACGTGACGGAATCAAAAATTCTAATTGAATACGGTCGTTTACTACTTCCATAGTTAACATTTCACCTTTGCGGATAGCTACCATCTCAATTACTTTTCCCGAACAATCTTCAGGTAAGTTTACTGTAAGTTGTTCAATCGGTTCGCAACGAACACCATTAATTTCTTTGAAAATTACTTGTGGTTGACCCACTTGCAATTCATAACCTTCACGGCGCATGGTTTCAATAAGTACGGATAAGTGCAATACACCTCTACCAAATACTTGCCATGTATCAGAATCTACGCTTTTTTCAACGCGCAAAGCCAAATTTTTGTCCAATTCCTTGGTCAGACGATCTTGAATGTGACGCGATGTTACGTATTTTCCTTCTTTTCCAAAAAATGGTGAATTATTGATTGTAAATACCATACTCATGGTTGGTTCATCGATGGCGATAGGAGTAAGTGGTTCAGGATTAATTAGATCGGCAATTGAATCACCAATTTCAAATCCTTCGATTCCAACTAAAGCGCAGATGTCACCCGATTTTACTTCGGTAGCACGGGTTCGCCCCAATCCTGTGAATGTATGTAATTCTTTTATGCGAGATTTTACAGGTGTACCGTCACGCTTTACTAAATTAACGTCCATACCTTCGCGTAAAATGCCACGGTGAACACGTCCAACAGCAATACGACCCACATACGATGAATAATCGAGTGAGGTAATAAGCATTTGAGGAGTACCTTCCAAATATAAAGGTTCAGGAATATATTTTATAATGGCATCGAGCAAAGGAATGATGTTTTCAGTTTGCTCTTTCCAGTCTTCAGACATCCAATTATTCTTAGCTGATCCATAAATTGTATGGAAATCTAATTGATGCTCAGTGGCATTCAAATTGTACATTAAGTCGAAAACTGCTTCATGAACCTCATCCGGTCTACAATTTGGTTTGTCTACTTTATTTACAACAACGATTGGTTTTAACCCAATTTGTAAGGCTTTTTGCAATACAAAACGAGTTTGAGGCATCGGTCCTTCAAAGGCATCAACTAATAATAGTACGCCATCAGCCATGTTTAATACGCGTTCTACTTCTCCACCGAAATCGGAGTGACCCGGGGTGTCAATAATATTGATTTTGTATCCAAGATAATCGATGGACACGTTTTTTGCTAATATGGTGATTCCCCTTTCACGTTCGAGGTCATTATTATCCATGATTAACTCGCCGGCGTTTTCGTTTTCGCGGAATAAATGTCCGGCTAATAACATCTTGTCTACCAGGGTCGTTTTGCCGTGGTCAACGTGGGCAATAATTGCAATGTTTCTAATTTTCTGCATGTAACACAATCTTATTTTTTGAGGGTGCAAAGTTAGTCAAAATAATTCAATATCTGTTTTATTTTCGTGATTCATCTGAATGATAGGTGATAAACGCTCCTTTTTAATCAAAAACCGACTAATTTCTTTTTCGTTTTTCTCCAAATAAAAGCTATAAACTTTTGCTCAATAAAAAAATAGTAGTACTTTTGCAGTCCAATTTTAGCGTAATCTCTGACAGAATATAGAATGGTCTGTGAATATTGCGCATATTATTAAATATAAAAAAAGCAATAATGGACTTAATTAAAATTGCAGAACAAGCATTTCTCGTAGACAAAACTCATCCTGAGTTTAAAAGCGGGGATACTATCACGGTTGCTTACCGTATTATTGAAGGTGCTAAAGAACGTATTCAGGAATTTCGCGGCGATGTTATTAAAATCGTTGGACATGAAGGTAACAAACGTTTTACTGTACGTAAAATTTCAGGAAATGTTGGTGTGGAACGTATTTTCCCATTATCATCACCTTTTATCGAAAGCATTAGCGTAAACAAACGTGGTAAAGTTCGTCGTGCTAAATTGTATTATTTACGTGCACTTACAGGTAAAAAGGCAAGAATCAAAGAAAGACGCGTATAATTGCATTTTTTTGAGCAGGAATAAAAAAAGAGAAATTCGGATAACGAGTTTCTCTTTTTTTTATTTTTTGATTGTACGAGACGACTAGCAGTCAATAAGGAACTTTCTTGTTTACAAAATTTCACAAGATGTGATGCTATTTTATAGCTTATCAGTAATTCCTTAAACCTTGTTATGCGTAACTTTGCGAACTAAAGAGTAGACGCAAATATGCCCAATAAAACAATGAGATTAAACTCAGTATCCTTAGCATCTTATTACTAAACTTCTTTTTTTATTTCCGACTATCGACAACTTTTTTGTATCAAACAACGTTAAACTTTTTGGCTTACATTTTTAAAGAAACAAAAAAATAATGGCAAACAAACATAAAAATCAAATACAGGGAGGAAAACCCGACAAACCAAACGTCTTCGAGGTATTGAAGCCATACAAACTAATGATTTTTAGTCTCATTGGCTTTGCAATATTAAGTAACGCTGTGAATTTGGTAATTCCAAAACTTATTTCGCATAGCATAGATGATTTCTCGAAAGGAGTTTTTTCATATCAACGAATAATCATTGAGTTCCTGTCAGCAGCACTGATTATTTTTATTTTTACTTTTCTACAGGGTATTTTGCAAACTTATGCTTCGGAACGTGTAGCACGCGATTTACGCACAAAGCTTGCCGACAAAATTTCACGTCAGAGTTACGCTTTTATACAAACTGCAAATCCCTCGAAACTGCTTACCAACCTCACTTCCGACATTGATTCTATCAAAATGTTCGTGTCAATGGCCATAGTTTCGCTGGCTTCGTCGGTGTTTATCATTGTTGGGGCAAGTATACTTTTAATTACAATTAATTGGGAGTTGGCATTATCGGTACTTGCGATTATTCCAATAATCAGCGGTGCGTTTTACTTCGTATTCCGCAAGTTGGGACCATTGTTCAAGAGTAGCCGTGAAGTAATTGACAGGCTAAACAAAGTTATCAACGAAAGCATCATGGGAGCAGCTCTGGTTAGGGTTTTAAATTCACAAACGCTCGAATATAATAAATTCCTAGATGCTAATACGCAAGCCAAAAACATTGGCATATCTATACTCAAGCTCTTTGCGACGCTGATACCCATAGTAGTATTTGTTGGTAATATGGCATCGCTTATTATTCTTGCTTTAGGAGGACATTATGTGATAACCGATGCCATGTCTCTTGGAGATTATGCGGCATTCAGTTCTTATCTGGTCATTCTTGTGTTCCCTATTATCATTATCGGTTTTATAAGTAATTTCATAGTACAGGCTTCAGTTTCGTATGGACGTATCAAAACAGTACTTACTGCAGAGGAAACCCGTGACATCGGAACAGTAAACAAACAGTTGGAAGGAAACATAGAAATGCAGAACATTTCGGTAATGTATGGTGATAAACCGGCGTTGAAAAATGTGTCTATCAGCATACAATCCGCGACCCGCACAGCAATAATAGGACCTACTGCTGCGGGCAAAACACAGTTATTGTATTTACTTACAGGACTAATCAAACCGAAGGAGGGCAGTATCTTTTTTGATGGCATTGATATTAATTCCTACAACAAAGAGACGTTCCAACATCAGATTGGGTTCGTATTTCAGGACAGTGTTATTTTCAATATGAGTCTTCGCGAAAACATTGCTTTTAATGAAAAAGTGACCGATGAATTAATGGCAAAAGCCATTGAAACAGCCGAGTTGAACGATTTTATTGATGCCTTACCACAAGGTTTGGAAACGATAGTTAGTGAGCGGGGTACCAGTCTTTCGGGCGGACAAAAACAACGCATCATGTTGGCACGGGCATTGGCACTAAATCCAACCATTTTGTTACTCGATGATTTTACGGCAAGAGTCGATAGTCAGACAGAAGAAAAGATACTGGGCAATGTGGAGAGAAATTATCCCGGAATAACATTGCTTTCGGTAACCCAAAAAATTGCTTCGGTGACGAACTACGTGCAAATAATTTTATTGGAAGAAGGCGAAATTCTAGCTACTGGAACACACGAACAACTTATGGAAAGCAGCCCCGAGTATGTTCAAATTTTCAATTCACAAAGAAGTACCAATCATTATGAACTATAATCTCAACATAAAAAAGGAAATACTCACTACCGAAAAAGTGAGCACGGCAACTACGCTTAAACGGTTAATGACTTTAATGGGTGAAGAACGGAAGAACCTGTATATTGCTATGATTTTTATTTTCATCAATGTAAGTTTGAACCTTGTAGCGCCATTTTTGATAGGGCATGCTGTCGATAACTTTATAGTGACGAAGCATTACGAAGGTGTGATTCATTACTCAATTATTCTGTTCGGAGTTTTTGCAGTGGCATTGGTGAGCGGCTACACACAAACACAATTGATGGGACGTGTGGGGCAACGTATGTTATTCAATCTGCGGAATATTGTATTCAACAAACTTCAGGAATTACCCATCGATTTCTTCAACCAGAACAAAGCGGGTGACCTCATTTCCAGAGTAAATAACGACACAGATAAAATAAATCAGTTCTTTTCGCAGTCGTTGGTGCAGTTTATGAGCAGCATTTTCTCCATGCTGGGAGCAGGTATTTTCTTACTCTCCATCAATCTAAAGCTCGGACTGGCAGCATTGACTCCTGCCCTTGTGTTGTGGGTATTCACCCAAAGCATTTCACCGTGGGTAAAGAACAGAAATGCGGCGAATATGAAAAGTACCGGTAGCTTGAGTTCCGAAATACAGGAGAGTCTTAATAATTTCAAAGTGATTGTAGCCTTTAACCGACGCGATTATTTTCGCAAACGATTTGACGAAGTTAACACAGAGAATTATCAAAGTGCTGTAAAAGCCGGCATTGCCAATAATATGTTTACTCCCGTGTATGGTTTTTCGTCGAGTATTGGACAAATGGTGGTGCTTGCGTTTGGTATATATCTTATTTCCGTGGGTCAGTTTTCGGTGGGTTTGCTGATTAGCTTTTTGGCTTATATAGCTCAATTTTATAATCCACTGCGACAGATTGCGGCATTGTGGTCGAGTTTTCAGATTGCTTTAGCAGGCTGGGATCGTATTTCGCAGATACTTGTTTTGGAAAACAATTTGCCGGTAATAGAAAACACAGTGAAAGAAAGTACATGTTGTTTACTATCATTCCGCAATGTTTCGTTTTCGTACAACACCGGAAATGAAATCCTGACTGATGTAAGTTTTGATCTGGAACGTGGAAAAACCTACGCCTTTGTAGGACCAACCGGAGGAGGAAAAACAACTACTGCTTCGCTTATGTCTCGATTATACGATCCTTCATCCGGTCAAATAGTGCTCAATGGTGTAGATATCCGATCATTAACTGCCAGTGAACGCACTGCCAAAATTGGATTTATACTTCAAGAACCATTTCTGTTCAGCGGAACACTTCGCGATAACATTTTGTATGGCAACGAATGTTTCAATGAGCTCAATAATGATGAATTGATGGACGAAATTAAAGAAGTCAGACTGGAAACTTTAATTGAACGTTTTGAAGGCGGATTGGCAGGTGAGATTATGTCCGACGGTATCAGCCTTGGACAAAAACAACTTATTGCATTTATACGTGCTATTCTGCGCCGTCCCGAGATACTTATACTGGATGAAGCTACGGCCAATATTGACACCGTGACCGAACAATTACTCGACGACATTCTGAACAAATTACCCAAAAGTACCATTCGCATAATCATTGCACATCGCCTGAATACAATAGAAAATGCCGACGAAATTTACTTTGTAAACTCGGGTTCTGTAACCAAAGCCGGCTCGATGAACGAAGCTGTGGAACTATTGATGCATGGAAAAAGAGAGAGTTAATATGATTATCTATCTTTTTAGTAATTATCACATTTATTTAATGCAAAAAAAAATGAGACTATAACTTCATGATATTTTGGTATTTGTTCCGTACAGTTTTAAAATTTGATGTTTGATAAATAATAGTGTTACATGAATGTATTAATAGTACTTGGACATCCTGACGATAGAAGTTTTAATCATGCCTTAGCTGAAACATGCAAAGCGCAATTAATTAAGAACGGTCACAACGTTGTTTTCCACGATTTATATAAAGAACAATTTAATGCGGTATTAGGGTCATTAAACCCGTCCGATAATAATGATATCGCCCTGTACAGTTCCAATCTGTTGAATAGTGATGGAATTATAATAATTCATCCGAACTGGTGGGGACAACCACCTGCTATTGTCAAAGGGTGGCTTGACAGGGTATTCCTCCCCGAAGTAGCCTATACTTTAGAAAAAGATGCAACTGGAAATTATATTTCAAAGGGACTACTCAAAGCTCAAGTTGCTATCGTACTCAATACATCAAACACAGCCGAAGAATTGGAAGAAGAATTATTTAAAGATCCACTTGAAACAATTTGGAAAAATCGGGTGTTTCAGTTTTGTGGTGTTTCTAATTTTAAAAGAATAAACTTCAGGGTAATAAAAGATAGCGATTTTACTCAACGAACTTTGTGGTTATCAGAAACAAAACAATTAATAGACAACTATTTTCCAAAAGAATAAACCTGATTGCGAATGTACTCAAACTTAATTAAACATATCGGTAAATACATTGAACTTGATGATAATTCAATTGAAGTTTTAAAAAAATACATCGTACCGCAAACTTATAAAAAGAAAGAATTCTTACTGAAAGATGGACAAATTTGCCGGTCGATTTATTTTGTAGATAAAGGTTGTTTACGGATGTATTTCGTAAACGACAAAGGCACAGAACAAATTACTCAGTTTGCTATGGAAAATTGGTGGATGTCAGATTTTTTCAGTTTTACCGACAATAATCCGTCCTCTTACTTTATTCAAGCCGTTGAAAATTCGGAGATACTCTCGATTGATAATCAGTTATTTGAAGCATTGCTCAAAGAGCTTCCTCAGATGGATCGTTATTTAAGAATAATAATGCAACGTGCTGTTGCAGCTTCCCAACTCCGAATTAAATATATGTATGAACTGTCAAAAGAAGAATTCTACATACATTTTTGCAATTCATTTCCCGAATTTGTCCAACGTGTTCCACAATACATGATAGCCTCATACTTAGGACTTACACCTGAATATGTGAGCGAACTTCGAAAAAAGAAAATATAATCTCAATTTCTTAAACCAGTTTAATTTTTCGAACTGAATAAACAGATAATTTTGCATCTGCAAAAATGATTTATTTATAAAATAAAAAACACAGAAAATGAGTGAAAATAAAAAATTATCAGAAAAATTTTTAGAAGTATTACAACACGAAGGTGTAGTATCAATCGTTTCTTGGGGTGTCGAAACTCACGTTGTAAATACCTGGAATTCTTATCTAGTAGTTACAGAAGATGAGCGAATTCTTATTCCTGCTTATGGATTTAGAAAAACCGAGAAAAATGTAGACTTGAATCGTAATGTAAAATTAACTCTTGGCAGCAAGGATGTTTTGGGGTATAAAGATTATCCGGGAACAGGTTTTCTAATTAATGGTACGGCCAAATACATTAGCTCGGGCGACGAATATGATTTTATGAAAGAGAAATTCTCATTCCTTACCAGAGTTTTAGAAGTAACTGTTGATACTGCAAAACAAATGTTGTAATAAAAATTATCAGGTTATTATAGTGAAATATCTAATCTGTCCGGACAAATATAATTAACTATAAAAGCCAGATAAAGAATAATTGATTCATATCCGACAAAGAAATGCAAGACTAAACCGCTTGCAATCTAAATAATAAAATTTTCCCCTGTCACGAGAGTGACCGGGGATTTTTTATGAATCTAAAAAAAACTGTAATATGAATTTCACATCATTGTTTTAATTCCATAATATAACTGCCGTTACTTTGTATTGAAATGAAAGGTTTTAAATTAACAAGTACAAAAGTAGTTTTGATCTATTAAAAAGAACTCTACTAATTATCTTTATCTCAAAAGAAAATGAAAAATTTACTTCTAACTATCGTGATCTTGTGTGCTTTTGAAACATCGTTTTATGCACAAAGACTAAAAGGGAGTGACACTATTTTGCCATTAGCGCAAAAAGAAGCAGCAGTTTTCAATAAAGAAACCAAAGATTCAGTAACAGTTTCCGGTGGAGGAAGTGTTGTCGGCATTGCAGCATTAATCAATGGAACCACTGATATTGCAACATCTTCCCGAGAAATGAATTTCGAAGAAAAAGTTGAATGCGTGAATTCAGGAAAAAATATAATTCAGAAAATAATTGCATACGATGCGTTAGCTATAATTGTAAATCCTTCAAATAAATTGCCAAGACTAAATCGGACTCAAATTGAAGGTATTTTTACAGGCAAAATCTGTAACTGGAAAAGGTTTGGAGGGGAAGATATGAAAATCACTGTTTATTCTCGAGAAAAAAGTTCAGGAACACATGATTTTTTCAAAGAATATGTATTGTTGAATAAAAAATATTCAAGTTCAATTATAGAAATGCTTACGAATGACGCAATTGTTCAATCGGTTAGTGAGAACGAGGGAGCAATCGGTTATGTAGGACTGGCCTATTTAAATAATTCGGTGAAAGCTATTGATGTTGCTTTTGAAGAAAAAAAATATGTTGAACCTTCAATGTGGACTGCTTGGGACAGATCTTATCCTATCACTCGTCCGTTGTATTTCTTTTATGATAAAACTACTGAGCAAAAATATTCTCCTTTTATAAATTTTGTTCTTTCAAACAAAGGTCAAAAAATAGTTGAAGATATAGGATATGTACCGGTTAATCTGAATTGTAAATAATCTGATTAAAGTTTCTTATACGTACTAGACTACCGAAATAAAAAGAGGAGTTCACCTCTCACCTGTTTAGACTAATTTCAAGCTTAGTGTTGATACGTTATTCATGAACAAAGTTTATGTCTTTGTCAACTTCGCCTCAAATCTAATTAAAAAAAATCACCTTCCATTTTCACAAACATAATTTTTATAACATATATATCCCCAAATTAAATTGTAGGATGGCAAATTTTTATTCCCGAACATGTTTATTTCTTATCATTTCATTGTTATTATTATCTTCAATTTCGTCTAATGCAGCAACTTTAAAAGGACATGTTATTGACAGTGACACGCATAAAATTATACCGGGCGCAATAGTAGTAATTGTAGGAACTAAAAATACTTTTGAGACAGGAAATGATGGATATTTTGTTTTTAAAAATTTAGATAAAGGTACTTATTCATTGAATGCCAAAATGTTGGGCTATAAATTTTCAATTACTGAAAAAATTGAATTGAAATCGAATACTTCAGTAATTACGTATGATATATACAAAAGACCAGACTCCAAAGAGCTTGAAAATGTAGACGTAAACGCTAAAACAAATATTGAAACCGAGTTCATTTCCCGACAAGATGAAAAACTAGCTTCGAATATTGTCAATATTATCTCCGCAAAAAGTATAGAATTATTACCCGATTTAAACCTAGCCAACGTTATGCAACGTGTATCGGGAATCTCAATGTTGAAAAATAGCTCCGGTAATAATACCGAGGTAATTATTAGGGGAATGCCGCCACGATATAATAATACGTTGATTAATGGCACTTGTGCTGCAGGTACAAGTAACTCATTCAGCTCATTACCTTTAAATATGATACCCTCCAGTTTAGTTGGCCGGGTGGAAGTAATAAAAGCGCTAACGCCTGATATGGAAGGTAATGGTTTGGGTGGCACTGTAAATGTAGAAATGAACAAAGTGCCCGAAAAAACTCAATTTTCTTTTAGAAACTGTTTAAAAAATAATGTAAATATAAACTGACCATCAGTTGTTTAGTTGAATAATATTTCGTAACTTTATGTAAATCAACACATAAAGAATAATGAAAACGTATCCAA
>Ga0302215_10003559_pt1 | contig 10406 bp, 9 predicted proteins | sample II_Fen_N3_1_FD_194580 | JGI IMG/M metagenome (GOLD analysis project Ga0302215, IMG submission 194580) | Peat permafrost microbial communities from Stordalen Mire near Abisko, Sweden - II_Fen_N3_1 | ecosystem: Environmental > Terrestrial > Soil > Wetlands > Permafrost | place: Sweden: Abisko... | reverse complement strand
GATGATATTAAATTAATTACTGAACAAGAGTGTTTGGAACATCTGCTAAAGCTTAAAAATGAAAAGTAATAATAAGGCTATAACTAGGTTGTAACCTATACATAACCACATAAAAGATGTCTTTTATGTTAATTTAATAAATTAATGTATAAAGTATTGCATTGTTTGGAAAGTTATGCTAATATTAGAGTAAAGAAAGGAAGTGGTAAATTGATTGTAAATAAAACAAAATACAATATTCAATTCTTCAAATCCCTATAAATAGGGTTGACAAGGTGTTGAGGATATGAGTCCAATAGAGTTGATAACTTACTAGAACGTACACCAAAAGCAATGTGAAGTCGTAAAAATACAACTATAAGTCTATAATATCTTAATCAAATATTATAAGGTTTAAAATAGAAAGACAATATTCTTTCGTGAGTATTGTGTAATGTTATTTACCTTATTAGTTTCGTAATTGAAATTAATAAGGTGAAAGAATTGAATTTAGTATTTAAAGAATATATAGGATTTTTAAAAGATAAAGGATTAGAATATGATCTAAAAGAAGGTTATTACTGGTTAGATAATTCAATAATAAAAGCTTTTGATAAAGAAGGTAATTTACATAAGGTATTAAGGGTTTATATTGATGAGGATTTAGAAATGATGTTTAAGGAATATAAAGATAAACCTTTTGAAATTGAATCATGGCAAGAAACAGTTAATAGAAATGAAAATAATTTATTGGCATTAGAATTTAAAAGTAGATTATTAATTAAAAGATGTAAAGAAAAATATAAAGATAGAATTATATCAGTTCCATCATCAGGTGGTAAAGATAGTAGTGTTGTTACATATCTAGTGCAACAAATAATAAATAATCCAGTAATAATATTTAATAATACTACTTTAGATGTTTCTGATACATATTTACATATTAAAAAAGAAAATAATTTAAGAATAATTAACCCAAAAGAAGGATTTTATCAATGGAGAGAAAGAAACAATTTTGTACCTACACGTTTCTCAAGAGCCTGTTGTAGTATATTTAAAGAAGGTGCTATGATAGAAGAATTAAATGAAAATGATAAATATTTATTTTTTATGGGTATGAGAAATGATGAAAGTGCAACTAGAAGTGGCTATATTGATGAATGGAGAAATGACAAGTGGGGAAGTAGAGAATGGGATGCTATATTACCTATAAGGCAATGGACAGAAACAGATATATGGCTATTTATATTATATAGAAATATTGATATAAATTCTAAGTATAGAAAAGGTTATGCTAGAGTCGGGTGTGGAGTTGCTTGCCCTTACTATTCTAAATCAACTTGGGTACTTGACAAGTATTGGTATCCATACTTATATCAAAGATGGCACGACATATTAGATAAAGACTTTATACATAATAAAAAAGCTAGTATTATGAATTGTACTAATAATGAATATCACAACTCATGGAGTGGTGGAATTGTTAGAGATAAAGCTACTGAAGAAGCAATACAAGAATTTGCAGACCAACAGGGATTAGACATTAATATAGCTAGAAAGTATTTCGACAAGACTTGTATGTGTTGTGATAAGAAACTAAAAAAAGATGATATTGCTTTGAGTATGAAATATTATGGAAGACAAATAGAACAATTCAAATGTAAGAAGTGTATAGGTAAAGAGTTTGAAATAACTAATAAAGAATTAAAAGAAAAAATTAAGGAGTTCAAAGCTGATGGATGTCAACTATTTTAAATAAGTAGTTGATCAGATATTAAAACAAATTATAAATAATAAATTAATGAAAGAAGGCAATTGTAATGTATGAAATATTTGAAAAAGAATTAAATTATATAACAAATGAGGAATTAAAAGAATTTATAATAGAATGTTTAGAAAAAGCACCTGAATATTTTTATCATGTTCCTGCTAGTTCTAGTGGTAAATATCATCCTAAAATGGATTTAGGTGAAGGTGGACTTATTAGACACACAAAAGCCTGTGTTGGAGTCGGAATTGATTTACTAAGATGCGAACAGTTTATAGAAAATAGTAAATGGAATATAGATATAGTTGTTTCATCTTTATTACTACATGATACTATTAAGAATGGATTCGAGGATAGTGGACATACTTTATCTGAGCATCCCTTATTAGCTTGTGATTTCATAGAAAATGTATTTAATAAAAATAATTATAATGAAAAGTGTATAACCATTCAAAAAGAATTAATAAAATATTGCATAAAATCACATATGGGTAAGTGGAACATGGATAAAGAAGAAAAAGAGATTTTGCCAAAACCAAAAGCAGAAATTGAAAAGTTGGTACATTTAGCAGATTACATTGCAAGTAGAAAATATATAAATTTCGGTTTTGAGGTGTAGTAAAATGATTAAATTGTTAAAAAATATTAAAGAATTTATGGAGAATTGTAATAAATTAACAGACGATGGAGGAAGATGTTGCTTGGCTTGTAAGAATCGCAATGGATGTCAAGGAATGACTTGTGATTGGGAATTAAAAACTATTGATGAATGGACAGAAACATTTTTATAAAAAGGATTATTAGAATTTATTAATATTAACTGCTCAATTATAAAGTTATGGTAAAAGATATTCTTTAAAAAATAAAAAAGTTATACATTAATTTATTAAAATAGTTGTTGACAGTAGGAAGATTTAGGTATAGAATAATAAATGTACCAAGTAACAAAAAAACTTATTAAAGATAAATGATAATAAATTAATATGATAAAGATAGAAAGGAGAAATTAAATAAAAAGTATGTTGTCAGTAACCTTACATATTTAATGTGTAAATTAATTTAGAAATAAATGAAATTTATGCTGTCTAGCCTAAGATTTGAAATATGATCTACGTTAAATATAATATCACACCATAAAATGATACCCTAGTTTTATGCAACTGTGTAGGCTCTGTAAACAGTTCTATGAGGTAGGAACAGTCAACCTAGATTGGAAGTTTAACTTCAAATTATATTTAACATTGGCGAAGGGTAAATAAACTCTAAGGAGGGACGAAACTTGAGAGTATTCGTTAAAAATTTAAGAGGACAAAACTTAATGCCTTGTTCTCAGAGAAAAGCAAGATTATTATTAAAACAGAATAAAGCAAAGATATATTCTTATAATCCTTTTAGTATACAATTATTAAAACAAACAGGCGAATCAATACAAGAATGTAATATAGGTATAAATACTGGATATAGATATATGGGATTTGCAATAACAAGTAGCAATAAAGTTTTAATTAAAGGAGAAATAGAATTAAGGAACAATATAAAAGAGTTGTTATTTTCTAGAAAAGAATACCGAAGAACTCGTAGAAGTAGAAAAACTAGATATAGACAAGCGAGATGGAAAAATAGAGCAAGAAAGATAGGATGGTTAGCACCTTCTATACAATCAAAAATAGATAATGAAATATTCTGGGTTAATAAATTAAAATATTTATTACCTAATTATAATTTAATAGTTGGCATTGGGAAATTTGATACTCAAAGACTTATAAATCCAGATGTGGATAATAAACATGGTGATTTGTACGGATATGAAAATGTAAAAGCTTATTTAATAACTAGAGAAAATAATAAATGTCAAATATGTGGGAAAACATATGATGGTTTAGGTTGGAGAATACATCATAAAAAAGAAAGGAATAAGGGAGGAAGTAATAGAGTTGAAAACTTAGCACTAGTACATGAACAATGTCATAAAGATTTTCATGCAGGGCTAATAAAAAAGAAATTTAGAAAACCTAAAGAATATAAAGAGACAACATTTATGAATATATTAAAACAACGAATCATAAGTATATTAAATTGCACTGTTACTTATGGTTATATAACTAAAATTGATAGACAAAATTTAAAGTTAGACAAGTCTCAGTATAATGATGCGATAGCAATAAGTGGAATAAAAGAAATTAAAGAAAATTGCAATGACATATTATATATAAAACAAGCTAGAAAGAAAAAGAGAAGTTTACATGAAGGAACGGCTAGAAAAGGGAGAAAAGAACCTAATAGGCAATCCAAAAGAAATTCTAAGAATACTAAATGTTCTCATGGATTTTATTTAAACGATAAAGTTGAAGTGTTTGGTAAAGTTGGGTGGATAAGTGGGTTTGCTGGATATGAATGTTACATAAAAGATATAAGTGATAATTATATAGTTACCCAAAATAAAGCTGGGAAAGGCGTATCTCTTAAACTTTTAAAACTTATAAATCATAATAACAATTGGAAATATACATATAAACAAATTAATATATAAAGTATTGACAAGCCAAACTATAAAGAGTAAAATAAGAGTTGTGGTAGATAATAACACATTTACCACAACATACATAAAAGGAAAATATGCTTTAAAGAGTAGCTAAAACTACTCAAATAGGATAAAGAATGATTTAAGGGTTGATCTCCCCTAAGATTTAAGTAAAGTAGTAATTATTTAAATCGGAGATGTGCTGAAACGGTAAATTCAGCTATTCTTTAAAGCATATTACATGCTAAATAAATTAATATATAAAGGAGAAAATGTTAATGAGGAATTATAAAGAAGAAAGACTAAACAAACTAGAATTACAACCATATAATATTGTAGTAGCTGAAACGTCTGAACCAGATTACGAAATGGGTAGAAAAATATTACTAGAAAGACTTGAAGGTTTAGAATATGGAGAATACGTTTTATTAGAAGGATATCATTGTAGTTGCTATGATTTTGATGAAACAGAATGGGACGCTATAGTTTATACTAAAGAAGAATTATTAAAATTAGCTAATGCAGACTATAATAAAAATGATAAGTTTTGGAAATTAGTAAAAATCGCTCTATAATCGTTCAGAATCACTAAAAACTGAAAAAATTAGAAACTAACACTGAAAATCAATTATAGAGCAAGTTAGAAAAATGGACAAGATTTAAGAAATTCCAAAAACAAGAATGGCTTATCTAGGGCGTTACAAAGGTTGAATATCCAAATAAAAGAATAATTTTAACAACTATTCAACAAATTAATGTATAATAAAGTATTAAAAAGTTAACATTGCATTAATGATTAGTCTTGTAAGACTAAAATGCGTACTACAATAAATTAATATATAAAGTAAAATAACAGAGAGAATCAAGTGAGTGAGACTAGCTTAAATTCAAATTAAGAGGAGAGAATTAAATTATGGCAAAGGAAAAAGAAATCACAATCATCAAAAGGGGTAAAGCAGAATTTAATTTAGTAGGGAAGGCTAAAGTATCAGGATTTACATTTAAAACAGATATCGAAAGTGGAAAAGAAGGTTCAGACTGGATTTATAATCAAATGAACTTAGGAGTTGAATGTGGAAAAGAAGGTACTATATATGCCGATTTAATGGGTGGTTACGGTTCGGAAAGAGAAAATGTTGTATATGTTCACGGTAAAAAGAAAGATGATAGTGGAAGAAATCAAGATGATTTTGAAAATGGATTTAAAATAGATTGGGAAGACAGACTAGATGAAGATAACTTTGATTCAATTGGAGAAAGATGTTTTATCACAGTAGGATTAGAAAAAGACGATAAGGATAAAACGGTTTATAAGAAGTTTTTAACACCTTATGATGCTATTCAATATGTAAGTGAAAATTTACAAGATGGTACAGTAATAAATATAAAAGGAGATCTTAAATATAAACTTTATAAAGATACATATTCAGTGAGTAAAGAAATTAGAAGTATTGCATTATCAAATGCCACAGAAGATAAGTTCAAAGCTACATTTACACAAACTATTTTTGTAGAATCAGATGCTATTGGAAAACCTGATAAGGAAACAATGACAATTCCTATAACTGGACACATAATAGATTTTGTTAAAGAATTAAATGGAGATAAAGTAACTAGAAAAGTTAAAAGAAAAGAAAAAGAAGGTTGTAATTTACCATTAGTAAAAGTATTTGATGTAGAAATCGCCGAAGAAAAAGAAAACACTATGAGATTCTTAAAGCAATTTAAAACTAAAAGCAAAAAGGTAACCGAAATTACGGTTGAAGGTATATTTACTAAAGGTTCTTTAAATACAGTCGAAGTTGGAGAAGAAGATATTCCAGATGATATCAAGGAACTTATTGAATTAGGAGTTATTGATAAAGATGAGGTTGTTGGTAAAATGGCATTTGCAAATGGTTCTAAAAAACCTGAAAGAATGATAATTAAGAAACCTTTCATATCAATGGTTGAGTCTAATGGTAATAAAATACCTAAAATTGCAAAAGAAGCAGACAAGTATAATGAAGACGACTTAAATCCTTACTTAATTATAGAAGCTTTAGGTGGCAGAGTTATAAAAGCCGATGAAGAGCCTGTTGGCAATAATGATACAGAAGACGAAGAAATTGATACCGATGATATAGATGTAAATAAATTAATGGGCGAACAAGATAATGAAGATGGCGACGAAGATTGGTTAAAAGACCTATAAAATTACATATACAAAAGAATTTAAATAAATGAAACCTAGTAAGTATAAATATAATATCTATACTTACTAATATAATAATAAATTAAATATGAAGGAGATTGATTAAATGTTTAGAAAACCAGCAAAAAGTAAAATAGGTGGAAAATTTTTCGTATATGGATTTTCAGGAGAAGGTAAGAGTTTCTTTGGATTAACTTTTCCAAAGATAGGAGCTATAGACTCAGAAACAGGATTAGCTTTCTATGAAGATGAAAATATAAAAATAAATGGTAAAACATATAATAATCTAGCATTTGTGGATACAACATCTGATTTAGATGAATTAGAAGAAGATTTAGACAATATTATAGAAGGTGATGTTGATATAGAAACGCTTTTAATTGATTCAGAAACAAAGTTCTATAACACTATGGATATAGGTGCAACAGAAGCTGAAGAAAAGAAAGCTAAGTTAAGTGGGAAATCTGTAGATGCTAGAGCAAAATGGGGTAGAATTAAAAATATTAATATGAAATTCCAACAAGCTAAAATTACTGCATCAGCAAAAGGTATTCATATTGTTTCTACAGCACAGGGAGTTGCTATAACTGACAATGATACACAAAAGATAATAGGATATAAACCAGATACACATAAATCATTGAAGTTTGATTATGATGTTGTATTAAGATTTTATGTTGAAGAAGATAAAAAAACAAAAGAAAGAAGATATTTTGCTGAGGTTATTAAAGATAGAACTCCTGTGACCGAAGTAGGACAAATAATTGAAAATTGTACATATGATGTATGGAAGCCATATTTTGATAAAAGAAATGGTGTCGGTTCTGTAACAAGTGGTGCTAATTTTACTAAAGATTTAAAAAATTCAACAGATAGTGTATTAAATAATGCTGAACTATCTACTAAACTAGCTAAGGATATAAAAGATTTTATAAGTGAACACAAAACAGAAACTAATATATTAAAACAACTTAAGGCTCTTGCAGATGAATCAGGTATTGATATGAAAAACTTAGATTTAGAAGAACCTAAGAAATTACAAGAATTTATGACTGCTATTAAAAACATTAAATAAAAAAGTTAATAGGCGAGTTTAATTCTCGCCTATTCTTATAAAGAGGTGAGTAATATGAAAAGATTGACGTTAGAAGATATAAAAATAAGATTATATAATAAAAATAAAAATATAGCTATTCTTGATGATGTGTATATAAACTGTGATAGTGAATTATCTTGTAAGTGTTTGATTCATAATAATATATGGACTACAACTTGGACTAATCTCAATACTGGATATGGATGCCCAATATGTGCTACAGAGAATAAAATAAATACTCGTAGAAAAAATGCTGTAAAAAATAAAAAATCATTTGCAGATATATATCCACATTTTGTTAAGTATTTTAAAAACAAAGAAGATGCATACAAATACTCATATGGTTCTCATAAAAAAACTATCATTAAATGCGATATTTGTGGAAAAGAAAAAGAAGTAACTATTAAAAGTGTACCAATAAATAGTATTTGCTCTTTTTGTAATGATTTTATTCCTTATACAGAGAAGTTTGTATTTAATCTATTAGAACAATTAGGAATTGACTTTGATTTTCATAAAACTTTTGATTGGTCTCAAAACAAAGAATATGATTTTTATATACCTGATTTAAATATTTTAATAGAAGCGAATGGACTTCAGCATTATGAGGAAAGCTTTATTTCCATTAAAGGAGCAAGGAGTTTAAAAGAAGAAATAGAGAATGATAATTTAAAAGAATATTTAGCATTGCAGAATGGAATATTAAAACAAAATTATATAACTATTGATTGTAGACATAGTACATTAGAACACATCAAAAATAGCATATTGAACAATGAAAAAATAACAAGTAAATTTGATTTGAGTAATATTGATTGGTTAAAATGTGGCGAGTTTGCATGTAGCAATTTAGTAATAACAATATGCAATTTATATAACAATAAACAAGTAAGTAATTCGGAATTTATTAAATTCATTCAAAATAAATTTAAAATAGCTTATAAAACAGTTTTAAAATACTTAAAATCTGGAACAGAGTCTAAAATATGTGACTATAATCCCAAAGACTCTTATAGAAATAATTGGAAATCTAAAAAAGTTATATGTTTAGATAATATGAAAATTTATGAAAGCGTATCATTTTTAAATAACATTTTCTTAGATGAATTCGGAGTTGTTAGCACCATTAGTGGAATATCTCACGCTTGCCGAAATAAGAAAGAATATAAAAATTTAACTTTTTTGTATTTAGAAGATTATTATAGCAGGGAGGAATTGATATGAGTAAAATGTCCTTACAAGAAAAAGAAGAATGGAATGAGTTGTATGAATATGTGAAGAAAGAAATACTTAGATATGACGAAAATATGAAACTTCCCAAAAATTTAATCCTCCGAATACTTGGTCTAAAAAACGGAAAATTCATAGCAAATAAGAAAACTAAAGCATTAGGAGATTATTCATTTAAGATAATATTAATGACTTTTAAAATAAATAAATATGAAATAGTAAATGCACTAGCAGATAAAAGTAAATTTAAAGATGAAAGTCATATGATAAATTATATGATGGCAATTATTGAAAAGAAAATTAATGATACATATAGTAGATTAAATAGATTAGAACAATCACAAATAAAAGGGGAGAATTTAGAAATAACTGAATCTGAAAATAAAGCCGAATACAAACAAAAAACAAAAGAAATCAAAAATAGCAGATTAAAGGAGTTATTATGATATGGTTAAGAAACCAAGTACAACTAAAAAAACTGATGTTTCTAAAATCCCTGATGAAGAAATAAAAGCCATAAAAAAGGTGAAAGAATATAAGTTAATATGTGAATCCAACATCGTTTCTATATTATGGAAAGATGCAGACTTGTATTTTGACTATGACTCTTTAACATTATCGCATTTTACATATAATGAATGGAAAGTTTATTTCCAAATAGGACAAGATGTAGTTGTAAAAGAGAAAAAGCCAATTCTAGACGAAATAACAATTAATTTATATTTAGAAAAACACAATAAGTTAAAAGTTAAATATGATGAATACGGTGGATTTACAACAATAGAAAAAGCTAAAGAGTATGTTAAAGTAAAAAATATTGAAGGATATATAGCAGAATTAAATAAATGGAATACAGTTATTAACTTAGTTAAAAATAGATTTCCAATTGCTGATAGACTAAGTGAATATGTAGATATGACATCTGAAGAAATCTATGATGAATATGAAGCAATTTTGAACCACATATTTATAAATGTAGAAGGAGACGATGAAACTTTTACATTAGCTGACGGAATATATGATTTAATAGACGAATTAGATGAAGGTTTAGCAATAGGTTTACCCTTACATAATTCACCATTATTGACGCACGAAACTGGAGGGAACTTAGGTGGAAATATCACATTAATGGGAGGATTATCTGGGGCAGGTAAAACAACTATGTCAAGAACATTATTACTACCATCTATATTTGAGAATAATGAGAAGATATTAATAATGATTAATGAAGAAGGTAGAAAAAAGTGGCAAAGAGAAATGTTGATATGGGTAGCAAATAATATTTATAAAAAAGACATTCAAAAATACAAGCTAAGAGATGGTAAATTTGATGATGAATTTAAAACATTTCTAAGAGAAAAATGTGCAAAGTGGATAGTAGATAGAGGAGATCAAATTATATTAAAGCCTTTTAAAAAATATTCAACAGATAAAGCTATTAAATGTATTAAAAAATATGCTCATTTAGGTATTAAATATATGATGCTAGACACCTATAAAGCTGACTCAGATACAAAAGATACTGAAGCATTTTGGTTTAATCTTCAACAAAATATGGTTAAGATTTATGACACTATAAAAGAAGAAGCACTAAATGTACATATATGGATAACATTTC
>Ga0302215_10003558_pt1 | contig 10407 bp, 9 predicted proteins | sample II_Fen_N3_1_FD_194580 | JGI IMG/M metagenome (GOLD analysis project Ga0302215, IMG submission 194580) | Peat permafrost microbial communities from Stordalen Mire near Abisko, Sweden - II_Fen_N3_1 | ecosystem: Environmental > Terrestrial > Soil > Wetlands > Permafrost | place: Sweden: Abisko... | reverse complement strand
TAGCTTTCGTTTATTGGCTATAAATTTATATTCATACATCAATAATCCGTTTACACCGGAAGCTACTTTCGATTTTGAATTATTCAATAAGCATGTTGGTATTGCCCAACGCATTATGGATGACATTATTGATCTGGAAATGGAAAAGATTGAAAAGATTATTGAGAAAATTCAAACTGATCCTGAGGATGATGTTATTAAAAGAACGGAATTCCAATTATGGGAAAAAATCAAAACTAAGACGTCTCAAGGTCGTAGAACCGGTGTTGGAACAACTGCCGAAGGCGATATGCTAGCTGCTTTGGGCTTGCGTTACGGAACAGATGAAGCAACTGATTTTTCGGAAAAGGTACATAAAGCTGTAGCACTGGCTGCTTATCATTCTTCTGTGATTATGGCAAAAGAACGTGGAGCCTTTACCGTTTACGATGCAAAACGTGAAGAAAATAACCCATATATTCAACGTTTACGCGATGCTGATCCACAATTATACAAAGACATGGTGAAATATGGTCGTCGTAACATAGCTTGCCTTACTATTGCTCCTACAGGTACAACCAGTATTATGACTCAAACAACTTCGGGTGTGGAACCGGTATTTATGCCTGTTTATACACGAAGACGCAAAGTGAATCCTAACGACAAAAACGTTCGCATTGATTTTGTTGACGAAAATGGTGATTCGTGGGAAGAATATGTGGTATTCCACCATAAATTCGAAACATGGATGCAAGCTAACGGATTCCCTATTGACATTAAATATACAAAAGAAGAAGTTGAGAAGCTTGTTGAACAATCACCATATTACAAAGCCACTGCCAATGATGTTGATTGGTTGAAAAAGGTACAAATGCAAGGTCGTATTCAAAAATGGGTAGATCACTCCATCAGCGTAACTATCAACCTTCCTTCCGATGCTACGGAAGAACTTGTAGGTCATTTATATGAAGAAGCATGGCGTTGTGGTTGTAAAGGTGTAACGGTTTATCGTGATGGATCTCGTGCCGGAGTTCTAATAGCTGTTGAAGACAAAAAAGATGAAAAGAAGGATGAGAAAAAAATCTGTTTTCCTTACGACGAAGGTCATTTAATTCGCCCGAAAGAACTTGAATGCGAGATTGTTCGGTTTCAAAATTCCAAAGATAAGTGGATTGCTTTTGTGGGTTTAAAAGATGGCAGACCTTATGAAATCTTTACCGGACTTGCCGATGACGAAGAAGGTATTCTACTTCCAAAGACAGTAAATGAGGGTAAAATCATCAAAACACTGGATGAGAATGGCAATAAACGGTATGACTTCCAGTTCGTAAACAAGCGTGGATACAAAACAACTGTTGAAGGACTGTCTCATAAATTTGATAAAGAATTCTGGAACTATGCAAAGCTTATTTCGGGAGTATTGCGTTACGGAATGCCTATTGATCAGGTAATTAAACTAGTTTCAGGACTTCAATTGGATAATGAATCAATCAATACCTGGAAAGTGGGTGTTGAACGCGCATTGAAAAAATACATTCCTGACGGTACTCAAATCAATGGACATGACTGCCCAAGTTGTGGTCAAAAAACACTTGTTTATCAGGAAGGTTGCTTAACCTGTAAAAACTGTGGTTATTCTAAATGTGGTTGATTCCGTAAAATGATATTGAGAACAAAAAAAACGAGTCTTGTCAGACTCGTTTTTTTTGTTTCAGTCAAATGGAAAGATCATTTCTTAAACAAAGAATTATATGTTTTATTAGCTTTCAGGTAATACTCAACAACAATACTTTTTTGAAAAATATCTGACAGGTTATCTGTTGTTGAGTATAAAATATTCTCCATACGTTTTTCAACAAAATCAGGTTGCATCAGTTTGTAGTCTTTCCGTGCTTTTAAAACACTTTTGGCATTGGCAGGTTTACCTGTAATAAACAACTGAAATGCAGCCAGATAATCAAAAACAAAACGCCATAACATTGTCTTCTTCAGTAGTTTGTTTGGAAGATTCTTATAGAGCATCAGTAAATTATTACGGAAGTTGAGATAAGTTTTATGTGGACTCTCTACATTCAGCGTTCCTCCACCGATATGATAAACTACACTTTCAGGCACACATACAATTCTGAAACCTCTGCTTTTCAATCGCCAACACAAGTCAATTTCCTCCATGTGGGCAAAAAATTCATCGTCCAACCCTCCTACTTTCCAAAAAGTTTTTGCTCGCGTCACCAAACAAGCTCCAGTTGCCCAAAAAACATCAGCTATCGTATCGTATTGACCTTTATCTTCTTCGGCCAGTCCTATTACTCGCCCACGGCAAAACGGAAAACCGAATCGGTCTATGTAACCACCCGCTGCACCGGCATGTTCAAAATAAGTTCGCTTATGAAAAGCTCTGATTTTAGGTTGGCAGGCAGCAACATCTTCATGCTCTTCCATGTATCCAATAAGTGGTTCGAGCCAGTTTGCTGTTACCTCTACATCCGAATTCAACAACACATAATAATCAGCGTCAATTTGTGCCAGGGCTCTGTTGTAACCACCCGCAAACCCATAGTTTTTATCAAGAACAATCGTTTTGATTGCTGGAAATTCTTCTTTTAAAACAGCCAATGACGAATCTGTTGAAGCATTATCTGCAACAATTATTTCGGCTCCGGGAAGTGTTGTGTTTTCAATCAGTATTGGAAGAAATTGTTTCAAATAATTTACTCCATTCCAATTCAGAATGACTATGGCAGTTGTCATTAGATCTATATTATATTTTTATATTTATTCTTTCTTTTATCTGACGTATTTCCACCGTTTATGAGTCCATAACCAGAGATGCGGTGTATCCTGAATTTGTTTTTCTAATTCACGCATGTATTTTTCAGTTATTTCATACTCAGCAGTTTCCTTTGGCTCCATTGAAATTGGAATTAAATCGCAATGATAATATCCACGTTTTACTCGCGTTAGTTTTGCGTAAAAAACAGGATAATCAAATTTCTTGGCTAATTCCTCAGTACCTGTCAGCATGGGGGTTTTTTGATTTAGAAACTCCAGACAAAACTGAAATTTGCGTATGGGTGTTTGATCGGAAACCATTCCCAAAGCACCTAATTGCCCTTTTGATTTCATACGTAACATGGTACGGAGCAAATTATTCTTTTCTATATTTGTGCCTCCGTATTTTGAACGCAACTTATTCATCAACAAATCGGAACCCTTATTAGTCAACCGTTTATATATGGGGTGAAGTGCTTTATCAGCCGGCAAGTACATCGACATGCTTGAAATCCATTCCCAGTTAGCATAATGGGATGTCATAAGCATAATGCTTTTACCACGATTGTACTGCTCTAACACTAAGTTTACATTTCCAAATGTAATACGTCGGCTCATTTCTGCCGGACTAAAATGCAACTGTTTTAGTGTTTCAACAAACAAATCACAAAAGAAGCGATAAAACCGGCGTTCAATTAACAATCTTTCCTTTTCTGTTTTGTCAGGAAATGACTTTTCAACATTTCCTCTAACCACATTTTTTCTATAACCAACAACGTAATAGAGAATAGGATACAAAAAATCCGATAATAAATAAAGGACACGAAGTGGAAGCAATGTGATAAGCCACAAGAGTGCAAACAAGATGCGATACATAGATAATTTTTAATGCTTATAAAATCAAAAAAACACCAAGCAGACTAAACTTAGCGTTGGTGTTTTTTTGTGAATGTATAGAAGGTTTACTCTTCTTCAGTGTAAATCCCTAACGATTTACCATATTCGTATTCTCCATCTAAAATCAATTGAATCTCATCTTCGGTCATTTCAATTTTGTCTTTCTTAGCACATTTCAAAATGAACTTGAACATTTCCTCTTCGTCAATGCTTGCATCTTCAGTAGAATCTTCATCAATCAAACCATTTTCGTCATAAAACTCATACACTACATCAAGCACGTATTCAATTTTTTCATCAGTGATTTGCTTTTTGTCTTCAGCAGGAATATAATTAAGAATGAATTTTACGGCTTCATCTTCGTCATATACCAGTAAATCGTCTTCTTGTGTCTTCATACAATTATGTTTTTTAGAGTTTGGGAGAATGCTTTTCAATAATTAAGTTCAAAGATAGATTATTTTTTTTACACTCGCTTTTTATTGCTGTTTTTTTTGGGAAAATAAACACTTGACTCTATTTTTATAGAAGTTATACACGAGTAAATATCTTTTTTCTATCTTTGAGCAACAAAATACTTTTGACAGATAATAAAATGGCCATATCAAACATCTCACTTTTACGCATTAAAAATCAGGAGATTGCAATGCAAAGAATTACTTCCCCGCAAAAACTCGTCGCTCATATGGGTGCCATGCAGGCACAGGATTACCTGATGGCGAAATGGGCAGTTGGTTTACGATTACAACATGCAACCGATGCAATGATTGTTGATGCTTACAACAACGGAGAGATTATCCGTACACATTTAATGCGTCCTACCTGGCATTTTGTTTCGTCCGATGATATCTATTGGATGCTGGAACTAACTGCTCCACAAATTAAAACACTTACAAAATCAAGAAACAAGCAACTTGAATTGGACGAGGATATACTTAGAAAAAGTCATGTAATTATGGAGAAACATCTTTTAGATGGAGCTGATTTAACACGTGAAGAATTGACTCAATTATATCAGAATGAAAATATAAGAACAAATGACAACAGACTTTCACACTTACTAATGCATGCCGAACTTGATGGCCTTATTTGCAATGGAGCTATAAAAGGAAGCAAACTAAGTTATACCCTTTTGGAGGAAAAAGTACCTGTCAAAAAGCTGCTTTCGCGCGAAGAATCATTAGCTGAATTGGCCAACCGGTACTTTACAAGTCATGCGCCGGCAACAATGCGCGATTTTATCTGGTGGTCGGGTCTATCAGTTACCGATGCACGCAAAGCCATTGAAATGATCAAGTCCGGTTTCGTTTCAGAAACATTCGATGGTGAAATATATTGGTTTAAAGATTATTTGACGGAAAGTTTACATAATCAGTCAGTCTATTTATTACCAGCTTTCGACGAATTACTGATTGGTTACCGTAACCGAACAGCAACAATAAATGAGAATCTGAATAAAAAAGCAATTTCGGAAAATGGCATTTTTCGTCCAATTATTGTTGTGAACGGCCAGGTAGTTGGTATTTGGAAGCGGGCAACTCAGAAAACCAAGGTCGTTATTGAGGTTAGTTTATTCACCACAGTGAATGCAGAAATAAAAGCTGGCATTGAGCAGGAAGTAAGAAAGCAAGCTTTATTTATGGAAAAAGAGATGCAACTTGTATTTAAATAAACTCAGGCCTGACACAACTGTGCTATATGATTAGCACAATTTGTTCTGAAAAGTTCATTTCCACCCATACCGGCAACTGTATTCAATAGTATTTTGAATTGCTGCTTGATAGCTTCATCAAGTACAATAATATGTGTGAAACAATCATGCGGATTTAGTTTTAAAGCCGAATCCCACGAATAGATTGAAGGTAATCCTAATTCAGTCAAAGCTAATTTAATCGCCTTATTATCCCTTTCTGAGTCTAGACTTCCATCGGCTGAAGCAATGGTCTGATATACACAATGCAGTATAGCTAACTTTTGAATCATTTCAAGATTCTTCATCTTCCTGCTGAATTAATATTTTATTTTGTATAAATTATCTTTTCCTTTTTCACAGACAATTGAATCCACACCCACGGTTTTAACCGAATTCACAGTCTTTGTCCACCTGATATATGTTTTCATATCAGCTGAAGTCTCAACTTTATACGTATCGTTCAAAGGGTAATCATATTGGTTATTAACCCGGGTAATCAGCCTGTCAAAATATTGAAAATCAGGTCTAAAAAAATGTTCAACAACAAAGGTATCAAAGAAACTTTCACTTTGTTGTTTTTCTATCTGAATAGTCAATTGAGTTCGCGGGTAAAGCTCATATTTCAGGTTATTTATATTGCTGTCGGTAATACTGTGAATAACAAAATAATTTTCCCACGGAAAAACTATGTAGTCATTATTTACCGGTATTGTTACATATAATTGATATCCGTTCGCAAAGAAACTTGTATCAATCGAGTTAGCAAAAATGAAATTACCCGAATTATCGCTCACAATCTTGTTTATCATATTATCAGTGCAAAACAAACAGGCAGGCTTTTTCCAGTTTAATGTGATTGGAATTGTATTAATACCTTTATTTGTAACTCTGTCAATTACAGCACCACGTAAATTTATATAATAACAATTAGAATTACATACAACCAATTGTTCTTCTTTTGGAGTATTATAAATCAAATTACAAGATGAAAATAGAACTATAAAAAGTGATAAACCTACTATTTTTTGAAGATTCATAAAGTTCGAAATGTTATTAGGATTTATTTATATTCTCAAAATTTTCAAATCACGGTAACAATAGATATTGAATAAAGTTAAGATAATAATTTTCTATGCAAAAATACAAAATACAGTTAATACTAACACCAAATTAATAAAATAATTTTATTATAAAAAGATTAATTACTACATAATTCCTGTAAAATACATGATATTTTTTCAAATTATGAAAAAAAAAAACCTTTTCTGACTATATCGTCAAAAAAGGTTCTAATTGGGGAATATTATTTAGTAGAATTTAGTTGTCAGATTCAATATATGAATACTTAGAATATATAACAGCAGATTACTTATTTTGCTTTTATATTCTTTCCATTTAGTATAAAACAAACTCCCAAACTCGTGTGAAGTGTTTCATAAGAAAATATTGGATTTTGTACACTTAAAAGTCGTGTAGTTGATAACTGCAATTGTAGTTTTACCTTTTCCCACCCAACACGGAATGTCAGAGCAGGTTCAAGGAAATAGTGAACATTAGAGATTGACAGTGAATTTAGAGTTTCCCAATCAAAGCTATTTGTTGAAGCATGATTTTGTATATTATCAAAATTCAAACTATAAAATCGCGTAGAGAAAGCAATATCCAGAAAATCGAAAGTCAAACCAATTGATGGTTGTATAAAATACTTCTTAAATGTCAGGTCGGCTGTACCCATAGTCCCGGTATAATAAATTCCGTTATTATAATTAGACGACACATCATACTGATGATGTTCACTACCACTCCCGTAACCACCATATATTTCAAATACAGCAACTTTACTGATTGGTTTGTAATATCCAAGTCCACCTTCAATATAATTTTGATTCCCATAATCGCCTGCAGAATTGTACTGAATAGTTGATGTAATGTAATTAGCCATTACAGCAATGTTTTTTATTGGAGAATAAGCAGCCTGCAGTTCAATACCCTCTGATTCTGATCCACTAAATGCCCCTGACAACCTGAGTTCATTCTTATCTCTGAACATAGGCACGTTCTGTGCATTGGGAGTGTAATAATCATGTGTACAACCCGATAAAAGGAATACAAGAAACAATGACAATGTGATTTTATTCATTATTTTGAATTTTAGTTATTTATATTCTGTTTATTGTCCCCAGGAAAGATAAGAATCGTAGGCAAACAGATTATTTGTGACTTGTGTAAAGCCTGTATGATCTGTTTTTATAACAAATATATTGGCAGTTGTATTTATACCGGCATCATTCGGGCGTGTAAAGGCCAGTTTTGTTCCATCGGGCGACCAACATACTGAATATTCTTTTTTAGACCAAGCATAAACTTTGTCTGTGGCTGACAGTGTGTACAAAATATTCGGGTTAGTACCATCCGAATTAAATAATATCAATGAATAATTTTTGATACGATTATTTTTAGAGCAATCCAATGAAATGACAGCTATTTTCGTTCCATCAGGCGACCAAGCCGGCGAATAGTAATACTGTGAATCGGACTGTAATGGTATTATCTTGTTCAGATTTTTTCCATCAGCATCAAATGTATAAATCCCGTTGGAAGACATTATGTATTGTCCTTTTGAAGATAATTGCACTTTTCCTTCGGGAATTATTGTAGGGTCTGATTTGTAGAAATCTATAATAAGGCTACGATCAGTCGGGCTTTGTACAGGAGATTGTTTATATAATAGTTTATGATTAACCCCTGAAATACTTTGATCCAACACAAAAACAACCTTAGCTCCATCCCATGCCCAACAAGGACTTGCACCGCTTATGTCCGAAACACGCATATAATGAGAACAAGTGATATTTGTAACATAAATATCGGTTGAATTATTTAAGTAGGAAGAATATAAACCAAATACGATTTTCGAACCATCGGGAGAAATTGTGGGTTCACCCATATCTTCTCTGAAAAAGCTATTTTGTTTGTCAATGTCAACTATATAGGCTGCAGCATAATGCTGGCCCGAATTATAAACCTCGCGTCGGAACACCAGTTTTCCCTGCCCCAAAACATCGTAAGGAATTGAATCAAACAGATCGGATACAGGAAAAGGGTTTTCGTACGCGTTGTATTGATTCAGGCAGGAATAGTTAAGTATCAGAAAAGATGATATTCCAATAATCACCTCCTTATGTAGCATACGCTTTAACATAATGTTAAGCTTTATGAAACAGTTGTAAATGTATTTTCTTACAACATGTTTCTCATTCAGCAACAGATAGTAAACAAACTATAATAATAACAAAACAAAATCGAAAATGATTGATTACAGTTTAAATAATTAACTTTTATGGTTGTTGAAGAGTTTTATCTAACCTTTTTGGCATAACCTTTAATATCCAAATGATTACTTGGTCACCTTCTCGTATTTGCCTGTATTGCTGTCTTTTTTCAATAAATCAGACTGAGAAACCAATTCAGTCACTTTATCCTTGATATTTATTTTATATTTTTCGGTATCGCAACGATATGAATAGTCTTTATAGTAAGATTCATTAGTACTCTGATAATTTGTACTTCCAACCAATAAACCTCCGCTTATTGAATCAAGATTAAAAGTTCCAACCTTCAAAGCGGTCATTTTACGGCAATTATCAAAAACCATATCGTCAGCTTTAAATTCAGCAAAATATTCATATCCTTCTTTGCCTTGCAGGAACACAAAATATTTTTTTGTTTCCAATCCTCTTCCTTCGGTCATATCGGCGCGAATAATCAAATCAAATTTCTTATCGTTGTTTAAATCGCCTTTCAGATACTTCGAATTGTCTTTTGCAAACAAATAGGCAGTACCGTCAGGAATACCAATTTTAATACCATCGGCAGTTTCTATGGGAGTTATCTTTTCGCTTTCATACATATTGCCGTTAAACTCCCGTTTCATATCCTTTATCAATTTCTCCGACAGAGTTTTATAAGCAGTAGCTTCAAGGTCTCCAACTGAATTATCATTTGTTATTTTCGCTGTACAACTAGTCAGAAAGGCTAAAGCAATGAATAATACGAATTTTAATTGTTTCATAATTTCTAATTTAAATGTTTATTATTGAATTTATTTTGAACTATCTATTTCTTACGATACTTATAACTTTATTTGTATACCTGCACATAAATTGTAAGATATTATTGGCATCAAGGGCACCGGAACTAACGGAAAATATCTTAAAGCGAATAAATTTACTTCCGGCGAAATGTTGATAGCAATACGTGACGACAAATTTATATAAACCGGCGCAGAAAATGCAATAGAACTTGTCTCGTACAATGAATTATAACAGATTCCATATGCCAATGCAGGCTGTATCAGTTTTTTTGCAAAACGATATTCTACTTGAATAGGAACATTGTAAAAGAATTTCTTTCTGTCAAAATTCGACGTTCCGGGGTTGTCAAAGTCGTTATTTCTTGAATACCCAAAACCAACCTTCAGGTACCAGTTATCACTTCTGGGTAGTATCTTGATAACAGCACTCACACCACCATAAACTAAATTCTTTGAATATAAATTGTTTCTGTTGAATGCCACGCTTGCCCACGGAATCAAATAATAGCTATATGTTTTCTCCTTATCTTTCAATACAATACCTGTACCCTTCAATTCGATGGACTGCTGATAATTAATCAACAACTTCTTTAGCTTTGGCAAATCGGGCTCACCCATGTTTTCTATTTGAGTAAAAACGTTGGGGGCATCACTTAGCAACATTTTCAACGAATCGACATGAAAAGTAGTTGTACGCGTATAGTATTTAGTGTATTTATTGAGACCATGGTCATAGGTTTCTTTCTGATAAAATCGTTTAAAAGGAAGATAAGTTCGTTTGGTATCTCCCGAGCGATTAATAAAAAAATGATTTTTTAAGCTCTTTTCCATGAATTGATAAATTCGGAACTGACCAACCTGAATTACTTCGATGAACACCGGTATTAAATTGCCATTCCAAATCAACGAATCTGTAATAAACTGCCGACTTTCTTTTATAAACTGATAAGCCTTAATAGTTCCCGGTAAATAC
>Ga0302215_10003556_pt1 | contig 10410 bp, 6 predicted proteins | sample II_Fen_N3_1_FD_194580 | JGI IMG/M metagenome (GOLD analysis project Ga0302215, IMG submission 194580) | Peat permafrost microbial communities from Stordalen Mire near Abisko, Sweden - II_Fen_N3_1 | ecosystem: Environmental > Terrestrial > Soil > Wetlands > Permafrost | place: Sweden: Abisko... | reverse complement strand
ACAATTCCTGATGCTCCAACTGAAACAGATTACACTTCCACACGTCTTACTAAATATACTACCATTCTCGATTGCAAAACCATGCCACAGGAACCGGCCTGGGCTGTAAAAAGCGGTAGTGTTAGTTGGGGTTCAGGAACGGGATATAAATGGGGAAGTACTTCTGCCTATTTAACTGTAAAAGTTTCGGGTTGCATTGGAATGGATGTGAATTTTGCCAATACTGCAACAACACGCCCCATTGTGATTTCTGATGGAGGAAGCGGTAACGATAAAACAGCATATCCAACTCTGGCAAATGTAGAAGCTACAACTTCATTCGTTCCTAAAACTACCGGAACTGATGATATTCTGATTAAAACCTCTAGTTCAAGTGGTTTGTCGGTTACTAAAATTACACTTTATGGAACAAGTAGTTCCATTCAGGAGATTGTTTATGGTAGTAATACTGATCTGAAAAATGTCAATGGATTATTAACTAGTTCTAAACCTATTGACATTTATTCTGTAAGTGGATTGTTGATTCAAAAAAATATTCGTAGTTTTACACTCTTTAAAGGAATTTATATTGTAAAAAACTGCCAGATAATCACAAAAATCATTGTAAATTAAATCATTATAAAATAATCGAAATCACTCAAAAATGACACGTTCAATTTTATTTCTCTTACTTTTCTTTCAACTTGGATGCATTGTAAATGTTTCCGCAGCTACTAGTGCTCCGTATTCACAGCGTATGGCCGATTCGCAAATGACACGAAGCGGAATCTTAACTTCGTGGGATTATCCCAATGGTCTTTTTGCGGAATCAGTTTTAAAAGTTTATAACCAATACGGTGGAGCAACTTATTACAATTATGCTTTGAATCATGCAAAAGCTACTGTGAATGCTACTACAGGAAAAATCTTAGCTTATAGTTTTACTTCTTATACGCTTGATAATCTTAATCCTGCTTCGTTTTTAATGCAAATTTATGCCACCGAAAATGCTGCACAATATAAAATTGCACTCGACACACTACGCAAACAAATTCAAAAACAACCAAGAACAAATAATTCGTTGACGGGCGGTTTCTGGCACAAAGGATCTTATCCGCATCAAATGTGGCTCGATGGTTTATATATGGGAACCCGATTTTATACAGCCTACGAAAAAACGTTCAACAATGGTTTGAGTTACGACGATATTGTTAATCAATTTGTGTTGATTCACTCTAAAACCTATGATCCAACGTATCAACTCAATTATCACGCATGGTCTGCTACCCCAACCGATGCTAATTCTTTTTGGGCGAATCAAACAGCCCCATTTCTTGGCTGTTCCAAAGAATTTTGGGGACGCGGAATGGGTTGGTATGCAGCTGCATTGGTAGATGTGCTCGAAATATTACCTGCCAACTATGCTCGTCGTCAGGAATTGGTTGATATTTTAAATCAGGTCGCTGCTGGAATCAAACGCTGGCAAGATCCTACCTCTGGATGCTGGTATCAGCTTTTACGATACGATAAAACTCTGGTATCTAATGGAAAAGCTAATTATCTAGAGGCGTCGGCGTCGTGTATGTTTACGTATGCTTTGTTGAAAGCTGTTCGGTTAAATCTTATTTCAAAAGCTGATTATCAAGCTACTGCAACTAAGGCATATCAGGGACTTATAACAAATTTTATCACAGAAGATACAAGTGGAAGTTTGTCGTTGAATAATATCTGTAAATCGGCCGGTTTAGGACCTTCGACAAATACAACCAGGGATGGAACCATTAATTATTATTTGAATGGGAGCGATGCAGGTCAAATTGTATCTAATGACCTGAAAGGAGTTGGACCGTTTATAATGGCAAGTGTGGAATATGAGGTTTTGCAGAAAGTAATTACTTCTAATCATGATAATCAGTTAGGTGCTAATGAATATCAACTCGAAAACAATGGAAGTTCCATCACTATTCAATCAAAGACAAATATGATTTCCAATGTTACAGTTTTTAATTGTCAGGGTCAGGAAGTTACCAATAAACAAGGTCATGAATTGGCTGATATAACAATTCCAACTACAGGTTATCAAAAAGGACTTTATTTGTTTATAATTAATGGAATGATTTTGAAGAAGATAATAGTTTGATTTTAATGAATTTGATCGAACTATTAATTTGGTATATTCATAGATGTCAACCATATTTTCCACATTTTATATCATTTATTACACATAATCTTACGTAATGTTATCTATTTTTGCATTGTAGAAATCTACCGACTTTATTCTATGATTTGTAGTTTTGGTCGCAAAATAGAATATTATTATGAGTTCATAATTATAATGTTTCAATGAAGGTTTAAACTAAATTTGGATACTCCAAGATTGTGATAAATAAGAATATAATAGTGGTTTGAATTATTAAAAGTTTGTAAACAAGAAAGCGCGGCGTAGTGATACGATGCGCTTTCGTTTTTGTGTACTAAACATATTTGATTGTATCAAAGTAATTGTAGGTGAGCAAAAAAATAAGAAGAGACACGATTAATCGCGTCTCTTCAAGTAATAAAATCTAAAATGGTTATCCTAATTTTACATCTAAATTTCGTTTCAATGCAGCCAAGAAACCTTCGGTGCTGAGGTAGTTTTGGTTTGTTACATTATCGCCATAAATTAGTACTGCCAAATCTTTGGTCATTTCACCGGCTTCAACAGTTTCAATACAAACTTCTTCCAATTTTTCGCAGAAGTTTACTAACGCCGGATTATTATCTAATTTGCCACGATGCATTAAACCGCGTGTCCAGGCAAAAATGGATGCAATAGGGTTGGTTGACGTTTCTTTGCCTTGTTGATGTTGGCGGTAGTGACGTGTAACTGTACCGTGTGCAGCTTCGGCTTCCACAGTTTTACCATCAGGTGTAACAAGTACTGACGACATTAAACCTAATGATCCAAAACCTTGTGCGACAGTATCTGATTGAACATCACCATCGTAGTTTTTACAAGCCCATACAAATCCTCCATTCCATTTCATACAAGAAGCCACCATATCGTCAATCAAACGATGTTCGTAGGTAATTCCGGCTTCTTTGTAAGCAGCTTGAAACTCTTTTTCGTATACTTCCTGAAAAATATCTTTGAAACGTCCGTCGTAGGCTTTCAAAATAGTATTTTTAGTAGAAAGATAAAGTGGCCATTTTTTGTCTAAAGCAACTTGAAACGATGAACGGGCAAAACCATAAATAGATTCATCGGTATTGTACATGGTCATTGCCACACCGTCGCCTTCAAAGTTATAAACTTCCCATTCTTTAGTTTCACCAGCTTCGTTGGTAAAGGTCATTTTTAAAGTGCCCTTACCTATAATTACCGTATCGGTGGCTTTATATTGGTCACCAAACGCATGACGACCTATAACAATAGGTTTTGTCCAGCCTTGTACGTAACGAGGCACGTTGCTCATTACAATTGGTTCGCGGAAAACTGTTCCACCAATAATATTGCGTATGGTACCATTTGGCGATTTCCACATTTTCTTTAATCCAAACTCTTCCACACGGGCTTCATCGGGCGTAATAGTGGCGCATTTTATTCCAACATTATATTTGTTAATTGCATTGGCAGAGTCTATAGTCACCTGATCGTCAGTTAAATCACGGTTCTCAATACTTAAATCGTAATATTTAATATCTAAATCCAGATAGGGTAGTATTAGTTGTTCTTTAATAAATGCCCAGATAATGCGGGTCATTTCGTCTCCATCGAGTTCCACGACAGGATTTGTTACTTTTATTTTTATCATAAATATAAAAGCCCACTAAAATCCCCCAAGGGGGATTTTTTGGAGCATTTGTGAAAGGTTTATAAATTGTGTTATATGAGTAGATTTTAATAATACCACAATAAAAGTCCCCTTGGGGGATTTTATTGTGTTTTCTATTATCTTTCCTTCAACGGAATAAACGATTTACGTTCACCTACATTTTTGTAAGCAGGACGAATAATACGTTTGCTTGCAAAGTTTAATTCTTCGATGCGATGAGCTGTCCAACCTGATACACGCGACATTGCAAACATGGGTGTAAATACTTCAGTAGGTAAACCAATTGCTTGATATACAAATCCTGAATAAAAGTCGACATTTGTACAAACTTGTTTATTGATATCATCTCCTTTAAATGTCATAAAAGCATTTACGGAGCGTTCGTCAAGGAGTTCTAAGAAATTGAATTCTTTTTCAAGTCCTTTTTCTTTAGCCATATCACGTGCCATTTCTTTCAAAAGCAATGCACGAGGGTCTGAAACTGTATAAACAGCATGTCCAATACCGTAAATCAAGCCACTTTTATTGTATGCTTCTTTGTTAAGCATCTTTTTCAAATAAGTATCAATTTCTTTTACATTCGTCCAATCTTTAATTGCTGTTTTTAAGTGATCGAACATTTCCACTACTTTAATATTTGCACCCCCATGCAAAGGACCTTTTAGTGAACCAATACCTGCTGCAATAGCTGAATATGTATCTGTTTGGGTTGAACTTACAACACGAACGGCAAATGTGGAATTATTACCACCCCCGTGATCGGCATGAAGAATAAGTGTTAAGTCAAGAATTTTTACATCCAACTCCGTGTAGTTGCCCGGACCTTTCATCATATACAAGAAATTTTCGGCATAAGACATTTCTTCATTCGGGTGACGGATATGTAACGAACGCCCTTGTTGGCTATGACGAAGAATATTGAATGCGTATGCCACAATAGTTGGGAATTTTGCAATCAAATCTATAGATTGACGAACTAAATTGTCGCGTGTAATATCATCCGGATTATCATCAAATGTGTACATTTCCAATACACTACGCGAAAGAATATTCATAATATCTTGACCTTCAAGGTCAATGATATTCATTGTGGCTTTTTGAGCCAAGGCCATTCCTTGTACCAACAACTTTGAAAAAGCTTTAAGTTCTTCGGCATCAGGTTGATATCCAGAAAGTAGTAAAAATGCAGTTTCTTCAAAACCTAAACGATTTTCTGCCTGAAATCCATGAACTAAATCCTCAACATCTATTCCACGATAAATAAGTTTACCGGGAACTGCTTTCAATCCACCTTCTGGTAATTTTTCGTATCCAACAACATCACCAACTTTTGTTAAACCCACCAAAACTCCCGAATGATCCTCGTTACGCAGACCACGTTTCACATTAAACTGTGTAAATAACTCCTTGTCGATACGACTGGTAGTTTTTATCGTTTCCGATAGTTTATAAATCAAATAATCCTTTTCCATGATATTTGTTGTTTTTATTATGCCCCCAATCTGTCGTCAGTATAGAGTTGAGGATCAAGTTTATTATATTTTATTTATTAATTGCCTTTAGAGGTTGGGGGTATTCATTTCATTCAATGCGCTTCCTGCTTTAAACCAGTTTATCTGTGCATTATTATAAGTGTGAATGACCTCAAATTGTTCAGTTGATTCATTATTATGTTTGAGTTCAACAATCAAATTTTTACCGGGAGTAAATGTTGTTAAACCAAGAATACTTATTTTGTCGTCTTCGCGCACTTTTTTGTAATCTTCTTTATTGGCAAAGGTCAATGCCAACATACCTTGTTTTTTTAAATTAGTTTCGTGAATACGGGCAAAAGATTTTACCAAAATTGCTTTCACGTTCAGAAAACGTGGTTCCATGGCCGCGTGTTCACGACTTGAACCTTCACCGTAGTTTTCTTCTGCAACCACTACAGAACCAATTTGCTGTGCCTTACATTTACGAGCTAATCCGGGAACAGTGAGGTATTCTCCAGATTGTGGGTCGAGCACTGTGTTTGTTTTTTCATTGAATGCATTTATAGCACCGATTAGCATATTGTCAGAAATATTATCAATATGACCGCGGAATTTTAGCCATGGGCCAGCCATTGAAATGTGGTCGGTTGTACATTTACCTTTGGTTTTAATAAGTAATGCCTGATCAATCAAATCTTTTCCATCCCATGCTGCGAACGGTTGAAGTATTTGTAACCGTTTCGATTGAGGATCAATATGAATTTCACCTCCATTGTTTGTTGGTGCCTCATAACCTGCGTCTTTTACATCGTAACCTTTTACTGGCAATTCAAATCCTGTTGGTTCATTCAGTTTAATATTCTCACCTCTGTCGTTAATCAACGAGTCAGTCATAGGATTAAAACATAAATCGCCTGCAATGGTCAATGCAGCCACCACTTCAGGTGAACCGATAAATGTATGTGTATTTGGATTTCCATCATTTCGTTTCGCAAAATTGCGGTTGAAAGAGGTAATAATAGAGTTTGGGCGTTCCGGTTGGTCAGTTTCGCGTTTCCACTGACCGATACATGGTCCACAGGCATTAGCCATAACAATACCTCCAACTGATTCAAATTCGTTCAGGATACCATCGCGTTCAGCAGTATAACGTACCAATTCCGATCCGGGATTAATGATAAATTGTGCTTTTACGTCCAAACCATCCTTTTTCGCTTGTTTTACCACCGAAGCTGCACGACTCATATCTTCGTACGAAGAGTTTGTACATGAGCCAATTAGTCCTACTTCCATAACTTGCGGATAGCCTTTTTCTTTCACAGCTTTGGCAAATTCCGAAAGTGGATAAGCTGCATCGGGTGTGAAAGGTCCATTGATATATGGTTCCAATTCACTAAGATTAATTTCAATTACACGATCGTAATAGTTCTCAGGATTCTCAATAACTTCGGGGTCGGCTTTAAGATATTGTATGTTATTTCGGGCAGCTTGTGCAATAACCGCACGTCCTGTAGCTTCGAGGTAAGCAGCCGATTTTTCGTCGAATGGGAAAAGTGAAGTGGTAGCACCTACTTCAGCACCCATGTTACAAATTGTTCCTTTTCCGGTTGCAGAAATAGAAGCAGTGCCTTCTCCGAAATACTCAATAACAGCATTTGTTCCTCCTTTTACGGTGAGGATACCTGCAAGTTTTAGAATAACATCTTTTGGCGAAGCCCAACCCGAAAGTTTTCCGGTTAGTTTTACTCCAATAATTTTAGGCATTTTCAATTCCCAAGGCATACCGGCCATTACATCTACTGCATCTGCACCACCAACACCAATGGCAATCATGCCCAGTCCACCAGCATTTGGGGTATGTGAGTCGGTTCCAATCATCATTCCACCAGGGAACGCATAATTTTCCAGCACCACCTGATGAATAATTCCTGCTCCCGGTTTCCAGAATCCTATTCCAAATTTATTAGAAACAGAGCTTAGAAAATCGTATACCTCGCGATTGGCTTCATTGGCAGTTTGCAAGTCTGAAGCTGCCGCAATATGAGCTTGAATTAAATGGTCGCAATGAACAGTTGAAGGTACTGCAACGCTTTGTCTACCGGAATTCATTAATTGAAGTAATGCCATTTGAGCAGTTGCATCTTGCATGGCCACACGGTCGGGTGAAAAATTTACATAATCGATAGCGCGACTGTAATTATTCAAAGGTTGATCTGCAGATAGATGGGTGTACAGAATTTTCTCGGTAAGCGTAAGCGGACGTTGAAGTTTAGTTTTAATCTGATTTATTTTCTCGGGCAGTGAAGCGTAAATACGCTGAATCATTTCTTCATCAAAAACCATATAATTTGTATTTTGTTTCAATCTGTAATTATTTCAATTGCAAAAGTAAAGAAAAGAAGTGAATTTGTTCCTTTTTATTGCGTTTTATCTTTCTTAAACAAACAAATTTGAATAATGTTCATTTAAGTTTATGCAAAAAAACGAAAATTACTTCTGTTTATGCATAAAACAAGAGGTTTTTTATGCTTTTTATGTATATGAATGCGATATATGTAAGTTTATATGTATTAATATGCAGTACTTGGCTATTTTAAAACAATCCAAGTTAGTTTATGCCAGATCGATTCCAGTGGTCCCTGTTTATGTTTTTTCATCCACCAAGTACTGAAAAGTCCTTGAATCAGAGCCAATCCAAGACCAATCAATAAACAATATGTGGCACCGGCGTACTTATATAATCCAAGTCCAAAGCCATAATATATAATTGAACCTAAAATTGATTGCATAATATAATTGGACATACTCATTTTGCCATAAGGTGAGAAGATGCTTAATCCGCGACCAGAAAGTTTTTCGAAACTAATAACAAAAGTAGAAACCAGTATCAACATAAATGCAAAGTTCGACCATGAAGAAATAATGGTTTGTAGTGGAGTATGGATGGCAATGCTTGATATCCAGTTATGAATATTGTTTTTTGAAATAAATAAGGGGATAAACAAAATGACCGAAATTAAGAGTGTTTTTGTCCAAAAACGAGTGGATTCGGGACTTGAAACAAAGAGTTTTCTTCGTCCGGCTAACATGCCCAGCATGAATAACGAAATATTTTGGAAAATTCGCCCCATTTCCCATGACCAAAGAACCACAGCTGTTTTGCCATTTGTAAGGTTGCCTGCAATGGTGTTTACAAATGAATTTTTTGTGATATATTCGCCTGCCCTCCCAAAATATTTCCACGAAGCCGGTTCAGATAATTGTAATTCTGGATGTTGTATTCCTGCAATCACATTCCACCATTCATAAGGCTGAAACATGAGTATCGCTGCTATCCAAAATACAGTTTTTGTGTTGAGTTTCGCAACAGGAATCAGAGTGAACCCAAGAATGGCATAAATAGTTAGAATGTCACCTTCATAAAATGCAGAGTTGATAATTCCAAAACCGAGTAAAAGCAGTAAACGCCATGCAAAACGTCCACGAAAATCTTTTCCTTTTTCCTTTTGATTATCAGATTGAATGAAAAATGTTAACCCAAATAAGAGTGCAAAAATTGCATAAGATTTTCCACCAAAAAGAAAGAATAAAGTGTCCCAGATTCCTTTGTCTAAGGCAGGCATCCAAGTAGGAAGATTGGAGGGTGAAAAATAAAAATCGAAGTGCTCGATATTATGCAATAACATGATAGAAATAATTGCAAAGCCACGCAATGCGTCAACAACTTGGAGGCGGGGAAAGGAACATTCGACCATACTTTTTTTTTTGAATGCAAATTTACATAAAATACAAGAATTCATGGTCAAAATGCAATGAAAAAGAGCTGAAAAGCATGGATTTCCAAGCCTCTTAGCTCTTACTTCAATTATTTATCCAATTATCACGCTTGTCATCGAAAGCGAACCCATTACATGCTCATCATTGAAAATGGATATTTTATCCGATTTGTTTTATAAAGCTAAAAAGTAAAGGTATGTAATCAATTTACGACGAATAGAACGGGAATTTTTAAAGATTTGGGATTATTCATGTTTTAATTCTCAAAATTCAAGCTCTGAGATTCAGCAACGATTTCAATCATCTAATTTTCCGAACTTTCCTTTATTCAAATCTTCATACGCTTGCATGATTTCTTCGTTGGTATTCATTAAAAATGGTCCATAAGATACCAGGGGCTCGTTGATTGGTTGTCCGCTTAGCACAAGCACAACAGCATATTCGGTAGCTTCCAGATGAATATCGGTTCCATCGTTAGCAAAAAGAACCAGATGGTCTGTTGTGACTTTGGTGTCATTCACTTTCACATTTCCTTCTATTATCAAAAAGCATGTGTTAAAATTATCAGGAAATGAAAAGGTTACAGATGCACCCTTATTTGCGCGTAGATTGTACATTTCAATGGGAGTGAAGGTGGAAGCTGCCCCTTTTGCTTTCATGTATTTTCCTGCAATTACTTCTATCACACCAAGTTTATCGGGCAATTCATATTTACCAAATTTTTTATGTTCTATAGCTTGATATTTAGGTCTTGTCATTTTGTATTTTGCAGGAAGGTTAACCCATAACTGTACCATTTGCATGATACCACCTTTTTTACTCCATACTTTTTCGTGATATTCTTTATGTAAAACACCTGCAGCAGCCGTCATCCATTGTACATCACCTTCTTTTATTATCCCTTCATTTCCGGCACTATCGTGATGTGCAATTCTACCATGATAAGCTATGGTAACTGTTTCGAATCCACGATGGGGATGTGAACCGACACCACGTTGTTTACTTGTTGAATGAAATTCTTTTTTTGCACCATAATCCATCAAAAAGAATGGACTCATGCGCTGAAGATTAAGGGTTCTGCTACCCGGTAAGAAATTGTGTACCCAAAATCCATCGCCTACCATGTGGGGAGCTGGAGGAGCAATTATTTGCTCAATGGATCGAATCTTGTTCATTGGTATATTTTTTTGATTACAATAGTTCGTTAATCTTTCATTAACATTAAGCGGCAATAGTGCCGTATAATAATAGCTCTTTGACATTTTGGTTATTTTTGAGTAAGTATGGTTTGATGGCAAACATTTCAATAAACCTTTCCAATAGTAAAGTGTTGTGGTTTATCGTTTTCATATCCGAAAGAG
>Ga0302215_10003546_pt1 | contig 10423 bp, 9 predicted proteins | sample II_Fen_N3_1_FD_194580 | JGI IMG/M metagenome (GOLD analysis project Ga0302215, IMG submission 194580) | Peat permafrost microbial communities from Stordalen Mire near Abisko, Sweden - II_Fen_N3_1 | ecosystem: Environmental > Terrestrial > Soil > Wetlands > Permafrost | place: Sweden: Abisko... | reverse complement strand
TTTTAATTTATTTACGAGTTTATTGAAATGATCAAGAAAATTGTGACTAATATTCTTTTCATCAATATCTTCGAACTTATGTATTATCTCAATTTGTTTTTCATCACTAAACAAATCATTTGCCAAAGGAAATACAGTTTCTTCCTCTCTTTTAATATGATTTCTGATTACTACAACATAGTTAGTAATGCTATCGGCTAACAATTCACCTGAAAAATCATTTCCGATTTTACAATTTACAACACAACTATTTATTTCTTTTAAATAACGTCTGGAAAGTGTGTGTTCATAATTGATAATACTTAAAGGAATCTTTTCTTTTGGTATTCCGGATAATATAAGTTCCTGATAAAGTACTCCTTCTTCCTTTCCATGATGACTTTTTTCTATTAGAATAATCAAATAATTTACAATTTCTTCCACGTCATTCGTATAAAAAACATCCTTTGATTTTATTTTATCTGAGATCTTACTTAATATATTAAGCAGCTCACTAATTTTTTTATGCTCCTGGATTAAATTTTCGGTTGGCGTCATGGTTTAAATATTTTATATATTGTTTTAATTACTTTGTTTTTCTGAATCAGGATGTCAGTTTAAATTCAATGTATAAAGTCCGCTCAAAAAATCATTGACAAATTAAATTATCAAAAGTGATTTTAAGAGCAGACCTATACTCAAAGACAATATATATTATTAATTGTCTTATGCCTTCTGTTTTGAATTGCAAAATATCAACATTGTAATACAATTTTATCTACGCAATTTTACAATTCTAAAAATTAATTATTTTCGGCAGTTTTCACTTTTCCTTCGTTTCTGTTCATTGATTGATTTGCAAAGTCAACAACATTTCCTTTCACTTTATCATATTTATGAGATACGTTTTCAGCAAATTCATTGTACTTGTCTTTCAAAACATCAGCTTCTTTTTCACCCATTCTTTGAAGTTTTCTTCGAAGAGCTGCTCCTTTTGCAGGAGCAAATAAAATTCCTAATACTGCACCGATGGCTGCTGCAGCCACTACACCTAATGCTACTTTTCCTGAGTTCATAATTCTATTTTTTAATAATAAATTAGTAAATAATTAAAGAGCACAAAATTAAGTCTTTCAAATTAGAACCATGTTACACAATATTTAAAAAGAGTTACCATATTCACACATCAATAAACTTATAATTGTCCTCTATAATTTAATAGCTTGTCCTAAAATTCAACCTTCTACCTTAATTATAAAATGAATGACCGGTTGAATTTATTATCTGATTGCATAAGGAAATAGATTTCTTAAAGTGTTTACATCTCATGATCCTTATTTTTCCCGTCCCGTTTAGACGCTTTTTCAGCACGCTTTTCCTTTAGGTTTTTAAGGGGTACCTTTTTACTTGATTTTTCTTTTAATTCTTTTTCTTTTGACATGATCGTAAGATTTTAATTATTACATTAAACACCATAAAACATTCAAAAAGTTCAGAGTGTATTTAGATAATTATAGATTCAAAACTACGGATAAACCATTCTGTTTCGCAATTTACTGTTCAAACATGATACAGGTTGAAATTGTTTTTGTTTTTTTGAATTATTAGGGTTGTATAAAATTGACATAAAAACCTCTTGCTAAAACATATTCATTAAAAATTTACTATCGTAAAATATACAAGTTAAGAATACCTTTTTGTTAATTATATCTAAACAATTTTGTCAATTAAAAAAGTATTTAGACATTTGTCTAATAATACAAATATGTATTTTTTAAAATGCAAACACAATGAATGATATTTTCAAAGCATTAAACGACCCGGCACGCAGGGAAATACTTAAAATGCTTCAAAAACAGGATATGACTGCCGGTGATATTGCATCGAAGTTTGATATGACTGCACCCAGTATATCCCATCATCTGGATAAACTAAAACGTGCAGGACTTGTGACTACCATAAGACAAGGCCAGTTTATCCATTATTCGATTAATACTACAATTATTGATGACATTCTCCAATATATTCTAACCCTCAAAAAATAAATTTATGAACAAATATTTAAAAGAATTGATTTTATGGTTTTTAATTTTGATTCCTTTTGTCTACATGTCTTTCATTTGGAAAGAACTACCAAAAGTGATACCTACTCACTTTGATCTGGGAGGAAACCCAAACGGGTGGACAGATAAGAATAATCTGATAGCATTAATTGGCTCATTAGGAATCGGCACATATCTACTCATGCTTTTGATTCCATCCTTTGATCCAAAAAAGAAAATTCAACAAATGGGTGAAAAATATTACTCATTACGTCTTTTAATGACTTTTTTTATGTCGGCAATATCTGTTTACATTCTGTATTCGGGCAATGGCAGCAAAGTCAATCCAAATGTGTTATTAGCTATGATAGGTGCATTTTATGCAGTTTTTGGAAACTATCTCCAAACAGTGAAACCAAACTATTTTATTGGTTTTCGCACACCCTGGACTCTTGAAAACGAACAAACATGGCGAATTACGCATCGAATTGCCGGGCGCATTTGGATGGCAGGCGGATTATTAATCATTGTTGTGGCAATGGCAATAAAAAGTAACGTATTTGTTGGTAGTGTGTTTGCCATCATAACTTTCATCATTGTACTTGTACCTATAATTTATTCATATAAACAATTTAAAAAAATTCACTTATGAAAAAATATCTATTCATTAGCTTATTATTTATTTCTACAACAATGATCTTTGGTCAGGATATTACAGGTGAATGGAACGGTTCACTAAAAGTACAAGGCATACAATTAAGATTGGTTTTTCATATTACAAAAAACGGTACAAACTATAGTGCTACCATGGATAGCCCTGATCAGGGTGCAAAGGATATCCCAATGAGTAAAGTAACATTTGAAAATCCGGTGTTGACTATTGAAATGGCAACTGCCACAATCGAATTCACAGGAAGGCTTGACAGTACAGGAAAAGTTGTTGGAAATTTCAAACAAGCCGGACAATCATTTCCATTGAATTTAACAAGAGAAAAAATCGAAAAGTCGATAGTTAAAATTGAATCTGAAATCAAAGACACGACTTTAATGGAGACAAAAGTCGTTCTGGAAACAAAGAACGGTAAGCTCTTTGGTACATTAACTATTCCAAAAAAATTCACAAATTTACCTGTTGCATTAATTATTGCAGGTTCAGGTCCAACTGACAGAGATTGCAACAGTCCAATGTTAAAAAGCAATGCTTACAAAAAACTTGCTTACGGGCTTGCTGGTAATAATATAGCATCATTACGCTTTGACAAAAGAGGGATTGCAGAAAGTAAGTCGGCACTGAAAAATGAATCTGACATTCGTTTTGATGACTATGTAAATGATGCAAAGGACTGGATTCAATTACTAAAAAATGACAAGCGCTTTTCGAAAGTTATTGTCATAGGTCATAGTGAAGGTTCATTAATTGGCATGCTGGCTGCAACCAAAGCCGATATGTTTATTTCGATTGCCGGTGCCGGACAAACTATTGACAAAACTCTAAAAGAACAATTGAGTTCTCAACCTAAAGAATTTCAGGATTTATCGTTTCCAATTATTGACAGTTTAAAAAAAGGGAAAATAGTGGAAAATGTAAATCCGAAGGTTGCTTCACTTTTAAGATTAAGTGTACAACCTTATTTAATATCATGGTTCAACTATGATCCACAAATTGAGATTAAAAGACTAAACATTCCAATTCTTATTATACAGGGGACAAATGATATTCAGGTGACAGTAGAAGATGCTAAACGACTTTCGAAAGCAAGCCCAAAATCACAATTGGTATTGGTTGACAAGATGAATCATATTTTTGTAACTGTTGAAGGTGACAGACAAGCGAATATTGCTACTTATAACGACCCGACCTTGCCATTAGCAGATGGATTTATAAAAGACATTGCCGGCTTTATTAGTAAAAATTAAAGGAAGATTTAAAAATGACAGCATCAAACGAAAATATCAAAAAGCAGTTCAAAGAGAAAATTGTTATCAACGGTGGAAAAAATTTGTTAGTTGATGATCAGATTAATTCATTGAAAATTATGGAGGTAACAGTTTCACTGGTGGAATCAATACAACAGATGGATCCTCAAACCGAGAAGGAAATGATTGATTTCTTAACGGATGAAGCACTTCAGGAATTTTGCCGGGTTAATCAGTATTTCTCATTTAACAAAGAATCAGTGAATGAATTAAAAGCAATTTATGGAGAATTAAATCAAAAAATCAGAGAACTCAAAAGTACTGCAGGTCAGGCTGAACTGGAGGCAATAAGTCAGAACCATTACCTTCATCTTTGCGACTGGTTGGTTCGCACAAATGCTTTTGCAGGTAAAATGTATTCAGGTGATCAGGAGTATGCTTTACCGGTTGCCTGTTCCGAATATCCACCCGATTTACAACTCAGTATTCTGAATATTGATTTAAAAACCTTACTAGAACCGGTATTGGATATCGGTTGTGGACGTGAATTAAATCTGGTGAACTATCTTCGTGACAACGGAATTGAAGCGTATGGCATCGACCGGTTTGACAACTATAATCCTTTTTATTTCAAGACTGATTGGCTTGAATATATTTTCGGTATTGAAAAATGGGGAAGTTTAATCAGCAATCTTGGTTTTTCGAATCACTTTATCCATCATAATTCAAGGTCTGACGGAAATTATCGTCAATATGCTCAAAAATACATGGAAATTCTCAGTTCACTTAAAAAGGGCGGTTCGTTTTATTATGCTCCCGATCTTCCTTTTATCGAAAAGCATTTGGACAAGACTACCTATGAGCATACAAGTTATTTAATAGAAGGATATGTATTTAAATCAAGCCGGGTTAGTAGAATTAGTTAGTAGTTGCTAGTTTGTAGTTGCTAGTTAGTCGATAGTTAGTAGTCGCTAGACTATAGTAGGCAGTTGTTTGTTGTTGTATATACTTTTTCTTAACTCTTACCTCTTACCTCTTACTTCTTGCTTCTTGCTTCTGATTTACTATTGGAAAAATGTTTGTTCAAAAATACTTACCTTTGCAATCCGTAATAGTAAATAGTAAATGAATAAATAGTAAATAAGAAAATGATTACCTTTGCACTCCGTAATATTAAATAGTGAATGACTAAATTGTAAATAAAATAATGGCAAAAGAATTAAAAGAACTGACTTCGCGTAGCGAAAACTACTCACAATGGTATAATGATTTAGTAATCAAAGCTGATTTAGCCGAAAGTTCTGCTGTTCGTGGCTGTATGGTAATAAAACCTTACGGGTATGCTATCTGGGAAAAAATTCAGGCTGAACTCGATCGTATGTTCAAGGAAACAGGACATGTGAATGCCTATTTCCCATTATTTATTCCAAAGTCATTTTTGAGTAAAGAAGCTGAACATGTCGATGGTTTTGCCAAAGAATGTGCTGTAGTTACCCACCATCGCCTGATGGCAAGTCCTGATGGTAAAGGGTTAGTTGTTGATCCGGAAGCCAAATTGGAAGAAGAGCTGATTGTTCGTCCTACTTCCGAAACAATTATCTGGAGTACCTATAAAAACTGGATTCAATCCTACCGCGATTTACCTATATTAATTAATCAATGGGCAAATGTGGTTCGTTGGGAAATGCGTACCCGTCTATTTCTGCGTACTACTGAATTTCTTTGGCAGGAAGGCCATACGGCTCATGCTACTGAAGCAGAAGCAATTGAAGAAACCAGAAAAATACTTGAAATATATGCTGACTTTGCCGAAAGGTTTATGGCTATGCCTGTTGTTAAAGGTATAAAATCAGCCAATGAACGTTTTGCCGGAGCCATTGAAACATTTTGTATTGAAGCATTGATGCAGGATGGTAAGGCATTACAGGCCGGAACATCCCATTTTCTGGGACAGAATTTTGCCAAAGCATTTGATGTAACTTTTGTGGATAAGACCAATAAGATTGATTATGTATGGGCTTCATCATGGGGTGTATCAACACGTTTGATGGGTGCATTAATCATGACACATTCCGACGACAACGGATTGGTACTTCCTCCTAACCTGGCGCCATTCCAGGTTGTGATAATTCCTATTTATAAAAATGAGGAGCAATTGGTTGCTATCTCTGATAAAGTAGCTGAAATCACAGTTAAACTCAAAGCACTGGGCATATCGGTAAAGTATGACAATAACGATAACAAAAAGCCGGGGTGGAAATTTGCTGAATATGAATTGAAAGGTGTTCCTGTTCGTCTGGCAATGGGTGCCCGTGATCTTGAAAACGGAACCGTAGAAGTTGCCCGTAGAGATACCCTGACCAAAGAAACCGTATCGTTGGAAAACATCGAATTATATATCAGTGACCTTTTAAAGACCATTCAGGCCAATATTTATAAAAAAGCATTTGATTACCGCACTTCTGTTACACGCGAAGTAAACTCCTATGATGAGTTTAAAGTGGAAATTGAAAAAGGTGGATTTCTTATGTGCCATTGGGATGGAACTCCTGAAACGGAGGAAAAGATAAAAGAAGAAACTAAAGCTACTATCCGTTGCATTCCTTTGAACGGTGATACAACTCCCGGAGTTTGCATGGTAACCGGAAAGCCTTCAGCTCAAAGAGTGATTTTTGCAAGGGCCTATTAATTTTGATAAAAGACATTAGAACTAAGAATAAAAAGCAAAGAGCAAAGATCAAAGAAAATTCGTAGTAAGTCGATTTTTAATAAAATTAAACTTGTAAGTTTTATACGACGTTTTTATGTATTTCCAATTAATTTAAAAAAGGACAGATCTATGATCTGTCCTTTTTATATTTAATTTTGTGAGATCAGTTTTCCGGATTGAATGATTTTATTTTTATCACTCAGTTTATAGAAATAAATCCCGGTATGAAGGTGGCTTGTATCCAGGGTTATGACTTGTTTGCTGACTATTGAATTCATAACCTCAACTCCCACCGAATTATAAATTACAAAATCACAATTCATGTATTTCGAATCATTTTTTAAATTAATGGTGGTATAGGAACCAAAAGGATTTGGAGCGACGGTAAGTTCTATGTTTGGATGTTGGTCTTGAATACTTTCAACAGCAGTATTAGTTCCAGCGTTGGGTGTAATTACAGTGGAACTAATAACTGATATGGCTCCATTAGTTGTCAATGCACAACCATCAAGCATAACGCCTGATTTTAGATCAATAGCACCATTGTTTGAAACAATGATACCCCTGAAAATTGAATGATCGGAGAGAGTCACTGCTCCTTCAATTTTCCAAAAAACATTTTTGGACAAGGCACCGTTCATGAAAATGACTCTCGAGTTTGCAGTGGTGGTAAGTGCACCATTTATCTGAATGCAAAATAATGCGTTTGGATTGCCAAGAGCGTTAATATATAGAGTATCGGTAAGCATAGTAGCAGCATTAAGATGGTAAGTCTGTGGTGTGAGAATAAGGTTATGACCAAACTGTGCAGGATTCAGCAATTCAACATTTGGAGGCAAAAGATTCAAATAATTATACATGGTAAGCAGATCGCCAATACATGAATTTGTAGCTCCATCAGGTAACAGGTGAATGTTTCCTTTCACATTCAATACATCAAAACCGGTTGTGTGTCCTACATTCGTGCCAATATCACCGGTGATAAAAGTAATTCCGGAATTCGACACAGAACCGTTTGAAGAAAATAAAGCATACGTTGATGTTAATCCCATTACAGGAGGCATCATTGCCTGAGTTGTTTCGGAAGATAACGCAGGAGTTGTATTCATGTTATTCACCTGATCAGTTATTTGTCCAAGGCTTGAAACAGGATTTAAAAAAAGGATAATTGAAGATAAAAAAGTAATTAATATTGTTTTCATTTAAGTAATTTAATTTATGCATGAATGTTTTTTCATGACTTTACAAAGGTATATATCTAAATATAGCAATGTGTTACATAAAAATGGAAATAACTTGCAACATTCACTCACAAAATAGATTAAGGTTACTAAATGCAAAGAAGCTCACTACCAATTTGTAGTGAGCTTCAATTATAAATTAGTATTATTATTGTTGAGAAATCAGTTTTCCCGATTGAACAAGTTTACCATTGTCAGTCACCTTGTAGAAGTAAACTCCTGAATTAAGCTGATCTGTTTTTAATGTTGTTTCCTGTTTGTTGATCGTAGTATTAATTACTGATTTTCCTAATGAGTTGAAGATACTTAATTCATATCCATAACTTTTTGAAGCTTCATTCAAACGAATCGTTGTAAATGATTTGAATGGATTTGGAGAAACTGTCAACACTTGATTTGATTTATCAAAGCTAATAGTTTGTACATCTGTAGCAGGACAAACTACAGGCATAATAGTACTGATTGCTGTAGAAGTTAATGCACCGGTCGTTGTAAGGGCTCTACCATTCAGAACTACACCTGTATTTATGGCGCCTAATGCACCATTATTGCAAACAATTGTACCACAGAAAACTGAATAATTATTAATGCTCACTGCACCTTCAATTTTCCAATAGACATTTTTAGCCTGCGCTCCATTGATCAAAAGAACTTTTGAATAAGTAGTGGTTGTAAGTGCACCGTTTATTTTAATTACAAATACGGCATTCGGGTTGCCCTGTGCATTCAGATACAATGTATCTGTGAATTCAGCTGCTGCCTTCATAATATAAGTATGGGGAGTAAGAACCAGGTTTCTTCCAAACTGAGCAGGATACAATAATTCAATATCATTTGGCATTGTGTTCAGGTAATCATAAACTGTTAACAGATCAGCAGCACATTGTGCTGTTACACCATCTGGAATCGGATGTATAACACCACTAACATTGAGGGGATTGAAACCTGTGGTGAGGCCTACGTTTGTGCCAACGCTGCCAAGTATCGTTGAAACTCCTGTATTTGTTACCGGACCATCGGAAGAAAATAATGTGAAACAAGAAGTGGATTTAAGATCAGGTGCAGCAGGTCCGGTAAGATAAGGACTTCCACAGCCTGTAGGAGTATAAGCAAATGTTCCGTCAACAGTGATGGCACCGGCAGTTGAAAGCATTCTTCCTTCAATGGTATCACGCGTTGATGTAATAATGGCAGCATTATTAGCAATAACTGTTCCTCTCATAAAAGTCCCCGGAGCCAGACTGACTAATCCTTCTGCCACCCAATAAACATTACATGCCATTGCACCGTTGAGCAATTTGATTTTAGAATTGGCATTTGCTGAAAATGATCCTCCCAGTTGAAAAATAAATTTTGCATTCGGATCTCCCTGTGCATCCAGATTAAGCACTAAGTTTAAGGAAGAAGAACCAGAAACGGAATAAACACCTTTCACTAATGTTTCACCATTTCCGAGTAACTGTGCATGTGCAAATGTTGGAACTGCAGCTTTCAAATTATTGTATGCATCCAGTAAATCGGCTGCACACTGAGTACTGCCACCATCCTGGTCGTGCATTACGCCGTTAACATTTCCAAAATGAGTACTTGAACCATTGTTGGTACCAACATTTCCGGTAAGTTGAGAGATACCGGTATTACTAACTGAACCATTTGTAGAGAAAAGAACAAAATTGGCAGCAGTTTTTAGATTAATAGACTGTCCGAAACTTGCATTCGGCATTAAATACAGGAATGCTGCAGTTAATGTAATTAGTAATTTTGTTTTCATTTTATTATTTTTTATTGTGTAGTGAGTGAATCTTATTTATAATGCAAAGATAGGTTAACTTTAAAGCTCAAAAGTTACACAACTTTGGAGATAAGTTATATAATTCACACGTTAATAGAGATAAGTGATGAATGTTTGATTAGTAATTAGTGTAATTAAGAAAGCCCGCTACAAAAATGCAGCGGGCTTTTCCCTTTTTAAATTATTATTGTTGTAAAATCAGTTTCCCTGATTGAGCGAGTTGATTATTATTCATCACTTTGTAGATGTAAATTCCGGATGTTAGATTTCTTAAATAAAGGGTCGTTAATTGATTCGTGATATTTTCATTCAACACCTCAGATCCCAGAAGAGTATAAATCTTTAATCTACAATTATTTATTTTTGAATGATCTATAAAAGTAATTGTTATGCTTGAATTAAACAGGCTTGACGATATATTAACCAAAGGTTTGTCATAAACAGAAGCAACACCGTTTACATTACTATTTACTAGTGTTACTATATTATTATGCAAGGAAATAGCGCCTGCTTTTGAAAGACCTCTGCCCAGTAAAGAGGATCCTTCTAAAAGGCTTATTGCACCATCTGCAATTAATGTACCCCTGAAAACGGAACTATCACCTAAATTAAATGCACCGCCAATTTGCCAATACACATTTTTCAATTGAGTTGAATTGGTCAGCACTACATTTGAAAAAGTGGCTACTGATAAGGCACCGCCGATTTTAAAAACAAATATAGCATTTGGATCCCCCTGACC
>Ga0302215_10003543_pt1 | contig 10425 bp, 6 predicted proteins | sample II_Fen_N3_1_FD_194580 | JGI IMG/M metagenome (GOLD analysis project Ga0302215, IMG submission 194580) | Peat permafrost microbial communities from Stordalen Mire near Abisko, Sweden - II_Fen_N3_1 | ecosystem: Environmental > Terrestrial > Soil > Wetlands > Permafrost | place: Sweden: Abisko... | reverse complement strand
TTTTCCTACTGACGAATCGTGGTTTAATGCTGTAAGTAATTATAGCAAAGCATTACGAAGTCCATTGAAGATTAAAGTAAAATAAATGACAGAACAATCTGTAATAACTAACTTATTTAATATTCAATATTCGATAATGAGAATTTGTAGAATCAGTCTTTTATCCATTTTTTATCTGATTTTTTCCATTTGTGTCTTTTCGCAGAGACCATCAAGTAAACCATTCTATTTCACAAAATCTGATTTTTCAAATTGGAAGTACATTTTGAATGACAAAACGGTGAATCCTGCTGAAGTTTTCAAAATGGATAAAGGCAGTTTACTTATAACCGGTATCTCGAGTGGATATTTGAGAACAAAGAAGATGTTTTCAAATTACGAATTGTCTATAGAGTGGCGTTGGACTAAAGTGCTTGGAAATAGCGGTGTGTTAGTTCATATTCAGCCCCGTGATTCGGTTTGGCCGGTTTGCTATCAGGTTCAACAAAAAGCTGATGCAGCAGGTGATATAATTTGTATGAACGGTTTATGGGCGAAGGAATGTACTGATTCAGTCAAGTTTACAGTCAGAAAGTTGCAACCGTCTAATGAAAAACCCTTGGGCGAATGGAATTCGATGAAAGTAATTTGCAAAAAAAATACATTGAAAGTATTTGTAAATGGGGTTTTACAGAATTATATTACAGAATTGACTGCAAGTAAAGGATTTATTGGTTTTCAAAACGAAGGCAAGGCGATTGAATTCAAAAATCTATCATTAGTTTATATCAAATAAGCATGTGATAAAAATTAGATTAACCCGTAGTAAATTTGTAAAATAGAAAGAAAAAAAGTTTTTAGTCTCGGGAATATTCCATATATTTATTTGATTATCAATGATATAAATAAAACGAATAAATTCATAACAAAGTATGAGAAAATTTTCGAGATATTAAAACAATTTGAAACAAAAAGTAACTTCCTGAATCAGATTCGTTGTCCACGTTTAAGCGACATTGAATTAATTGCTTTATATATGATAGCAGAATAACTAAGTAATTATTATGAATATCAATAAGCTAGAACTACACCGACTCCACTAAGTTCAAGAATTGAGCGCAGTGTTTATAATCGTCGAAGACGAAGATTATTTTTTGTAAAAGAGCGAATCCGCAAAACGTTGTCGGAAAAGTTGACTGGTTCAGAGAATCATTTTATCGCCCGCAGTATGCCTTTGAAAATCTGCAAACTAAATCGTTCATCGAGAACAACCATTTGCAGAGAAAACTTTTTGACAAGTCTTTCCAAAGGCTATTGCGCCAGTCAAAAGTTGCATTTTTATGGATACAAATTAGATGCTGTGTGTAGCTCTATGGGCGTATTTCCCAACTCTGAACTAACTCAGGTAGCTAATCAACATGATTATCAGAAACAAACGTATCTATTCAGAAAGACAAGAAAACGAATTGAAACGCTCTTTTCTCAATTTTGTGGCCAATTAATAATTCGCAAAAAACTACCTAAGTCTTTTGACGGATATAAAACTAGAATATTAACAAAAATCACCGTTGTAACGGTTATTCAAATGATAAACAAACTATTAAATAGAAATATAAACAATTCAAAATCACTTGTAGTCTAAATGCACTACAGGTTAACTCAATAATAAATAAATCGAAAATGAAAACACTACGTATAACTCTTATAACCATTTGTGGGATAATATTTTTTAGTGCATTATACGGCCAGCAAAAAACAAGAAGAACTGACTTCATTAAGAAAAATATTCAATTTGCAGAGGCTCAAGAAAGACTACAGGTTCAACAAATTGAAAAGTATGGCAGGTTTTTAAATCCCCGAACGTATGAGGATGGTGAAATACGGTATGTCGGTATAAAAGATTGGACTTGTGGCTTTTTTCCGGGAACAATGTGGTATTTAAGCGAATTAACAGGCGATAAGACATGGAAAAGTCTGGCAATGCAATATACCCAGAAACTGGATTCTGCAAAATACAGAACAAATACACATGACCTAGGATTTATATTAGAATGTAGCTATGGAAATGGTTATCGCCTTACGCGTGACAGTATGTATAAAAATGTCATCATCCGTGCTGCACAATCCTTATCAACCCGTTTTCGTCCAATAGCAGGAGTTATTCAGTCTTGGGATTTAAATCCGGGTTGGCAATCTCAACGCGGCTGGGAATGCCCGGTTATAATCGACAACATGATGAACCTTGAAATGCTATTCAATGCAACCCGGCTTTCGGGCGATTCATCGTTTTATAAAATTGCCGTGAGCCATGCCAATAAAACCATGGAAAACCACTACCGATCTGATTATAGTTGTTACCATGTAGTGGATTACAGCCTTAAAGATGGTTCTGTTAGAAGCAGGCAAACTGCCCAGGGCTATGCACACGAATCATCGTGGGCTCGCGGACAAGCCTGGGGTATTTATGGTTTTACCGTTTGTTACCGCGAAACACATGATCCGAAATACCTGCATCAAGCGCAAAAAGCTTTTGATTTTGTAATTCATCATAAAAATTTTCCTTCAGATTTTATTCCCTACTGGGATTTTGATGCTCCTAAAATTCCGAACGAACCACGTGATGCCTCAGCTGCTGCCGTTATGGCTTCGGCTCTTTACGAAATGTCGACCTATGGAAACCGCAAATTTTATAAAGGTTGGGCAGACAAAATCATGATGAGTCTGGGTAGTCCTGCTTACCGAGCTAAGTTGGGTGAAAATGGAAACTTTATCCTGATGCATTCGGTCGGAAGTATTCCGCATGGAGTAGAGATTGATGTTCCATTGAATTATGCCGATTATTACTTTCTGGAAGCTCTAAAGCGCAAAAAAGATTTGGAAATTAAGAACTAGAATATTTATTTAAAACTAATTACTTCCACCAGTGATACTTTATTGAATCCATTTTTTATTTTTTGTGGATCACACAAATATCACAAAAAAACAAATAGAAATTACTATGACCAGATCGTTGATTTTTGTGCTGCTTATACTGCTTGTACCAACTTGGTGTGGGGCACAGGAGCAAAAACATAGTTTCGCATTGGGCAAGACTGACTTTTTACTCGACGGCAAACCGTTTCAGATGATCTCGGGGGAAATGCACTTTGCCCGTATTCCCAAAGAGTATTGGCGACACCGTGTACAAATGGCAAAAGCTATGGGCTGCAATACTATCGCTACCTATGTTTTCTGGAACTATCACGAAATGGCCGACGGTTCATTTGATTTCAGCACTTGGAACCGGGATCTGGCCGGTTTTGCTAAAATTGTCAAGGAAGAGGGTCTGTGGTTGATAGTTCGCCCGGGTCCTTATGTTTGCGGTGAGTGGGACTTTGGAGGATTACCATCGCGTCTGCTCAAAACACCCGATATTAAAGTGCGCTGCATGAATCCCCACTACATGAACGAAGTGAACAAATACGTCAATGCTATTTCATCGGTAGTTAAACCATTGCTCGTAACAAATGGTGGTCCAATCATTCTGCTACAGGTTGAGAATGAATACGGCAGCTATGGCAACGATAAAAGTTATCTACTGGTTCTCAGGCAAATGTGGATAGAGAATGGGATAAATATCCCGTTTTACACCAGCGACGGTCCTACCGCACAAATGCTCGAAGCTGGAACAGTATCTGGTTGTGCTGTCGGATTAGATTCAGGTTCCGACCAGTCTTGTTTCAATATAGCAGCTGCTAATACTTCTGAGGTTCCCATCTTCAGCGGCGAATCATATCCCGGCTGGCTTACCCACTGGGGTGAAAAATGGGTGAGACCTGACACGCAAGGCATTCTGAAAGAAGTGAAATTTTTGATGGATAATAAAAAATCTTTCAACCTATACGTCCTTCACGGCGGAACTAATTTCGGTTTCACAGCCGGAGCCAACTCTGGTGGCAAAGGCTACGAACCTGATGTTACCAGTTACGACTACGATGCACCAGTAAACGAACAGGGTGCACCCACACAAAAGTACTTCGCTTTGCGTCGTCTTATCGGCTCGTATAGAAAAGCTAAACTTCCCGAAGTTCCCAAACCGATCGATACAATTGCTCTTCCTGTTATTACAATGCGCCGCTTTACCTCCGTTTGGAACAACCTGCCCGAAGCTGTGGACGCCGTGCAGCCCACCACTTTTGAGGAAAATGACCAAAACCAAGGATTTATACTCTATCGCACACTGCTGATTGGACACAAGAGCGGTGTGCTGAAAGTGACTGAATTGCACGACTATGCCACCGTTTTCATCAATGGAAAATACATCGGAAAACTCGACCGTCGCGAAGGCATTTCAACGATTGAATTGCCCAAAACAGACGAGAAAAACCCAGTGCTCGACATCTTGGTAGAAGGTATGGGACATATCAATTTTGCACAGGAAATTATTGACCGGAAAGGAATCACAGAACGTGTCAGCCTGAACGGTATGACGCTGATGAACTGGAAACTATTCAAATTTCCAATGGACGAATCATTTGTTAAGAAGCTCACTGATAATGCCGACAATGCCAACCGACTCGGTCAGTTTTTCAAAGGAACATTTACCTTGACCAAAGTTGGTGATGCATATTTTGATATGAAAAACTACCAGAAAGGAGTTCTGTGGATCAACGGTCACAACTTGGGACGCTATTGGAATATAGGACCACAGACTCGGATTTACTGTCCGGCCTGTTGGCTAAAACCCAGCGAAAATGAAGTTGTGGTTTTTGACTTGCATCAAACAGAGGTAGAACCTATTGACAATTGATATAATAGGGATATATATATTATTGTTGGCCAGTGAAGAAGTCTTAACATGCTGTCAGCTAAAACATAGTGTTAGAATATTTTAAAATGGCATCTGTAGTCATGAGGAAGCAGATGTAGAATTATAAATACAATCTTTTATGCGATTAATAATACAACCTGATATTTCAGGTATTTCCAACTGGGTGGCAAATTATATGGCTACTCGAATACGGACTTTTTCCCCAAGTGTCGAACGTCCTTTCGTGTTAGGATTACCAACAGGGTCAACGCCGCTTGGCACGTATACGAAGCTCATTGAAATGTATGAACAGGGATTGGTTTCGTTCAAACATGTAGTTACTTTTAATATGGATGAATATGTAGGTATTCCCAAAAATTATCCTCAAAGTTACCACAGTTTCATGTGGGATAATTTCTTCTCTCATGTTGACTTTCTACCCGAAAATGTAAATATCCTGAACGGAAATGCATCTGATTTAGAGGTCGAATGTCAGGCTTACGAAGCGAAAATAAAATCTTTAGGTGGTATCCATCTGTTCTTGGGTGGTATTGGTGCTGATGGTCATATTGCTTTTAACGAACCGGGTTCATCCCTGCATTCACGTACCCGCATAAAAACCCTCACGCAAGATACGATCATCGCTAATTCGCGATTTTTCAATAACGATGTTAGTCTGGTTCCCAAATTAGCACTGACTGTTGGTGTCGGAACCGTAATGGATGCACATGAAGTATTGATTGTGGTAAATGGACATAATAAAGCACAAGCCGTTCAACAAGCCGTTGAAGGTTCGGTTAATCATATGTGGACCATCACCGCCCTACAGTTACACCAACGGGGAATCATTGTTTGTGATGAATCGGCAACCGTTGAATTAAAAGTAGGTACCTATCGTTATTTCAAGGAAATAGAAGGTTTATAAACGGATACTGAAATACTTTACGATAATAAAAAAAGAATCAAGAAAAAAGAACCAAGAACCAAGACAGAAGATGTTGAATTGCAATATTCTGGCTCTTGATCCTTTGCTTTAAAATCAAAAGAATATGAAATACGATTTAAGTTCAAAGATAACATTAGAACGCACTCCGGAGCGTTACTACAGGTCGAATGATATGATAGAAAGTCTTCGTCAAACCCGGTACGAAAAACTCCGTACAAAGATTTTTTCGAATTCGAACGAAGGTGCCAGTCTAATAGCACAAAATATTGCGACACTTATCCGGGAGAAAGAGAACCGTGGAGAACGCTGTGTGTTAGGTTTATCCGGAGGACTTTCGCCTTTGGGTGTTTACGAAGAATTGGTGAGGTTGCATCAGGAAGAAGGTTTGAGTTTTGCCGATGTTGTAGTGTTTAATGTATCAGAGTTTTTCCCTGTTTGTGATCGCGAAATGCATTCCAATGCCCGACTTTTGCAGAAACATTTGCTTGATAAGGTTGATTTTCGGGCAGAAAATTTCTATACGCCCGATTCTTCAGTTACCCGCACCAACGTTTATGAATTTTGCCGTCACTACGAGGAATTAATAGAGCAAAATGATGGATTGGACTTAGTGTTGGTTAGCGTAGGGCTGGTGGGCAACATAGCCTACAATGAACCAGGATCACAGGTAAGTACGCTGACCAGGTTGATGTTGCTTGATAATGAATCACAACGCGATTTGAAACATTATTATAGTTCCATTTCTGAAATTCCGGATAGCGCTATAACTATGGGATTGGCTACGTTGCTTAATGCAAAACAAGTTGTATTGTTGGCTTGGGGCGAACATAAATCGAGTATATTGAAAGAAATTATTGAGGGTAAAGTGGATGATAATGTGCCTGCTTCATTCCTTCAATTGCACAAGGATGCCATGGCGGCAATTGACTTGAGTGCGGCTCAGCAACTCACCCGCATCAGCCACCCCTGGTTGGTTGGCCCTTGTGAATGGACAGATATGCTTATTCGTCGTGCTATCGTTTGGCTTTGTGCTCAAACCAATAAACCGATTCTTAAATTGACTAACAAGGATTATAACCAACATGGTTTAGACGAATTGTTGGCTCTTTATGGTTCGGCATATAATGTCAATATAAAGATCTTTAATGATTTGCAACATACTATTACCGGCTGGCCGGGAGGAAAACCCAATGCAGATGATAGTAATCATCCGGAACGGGCAAAACCCTATCCGAAACGCATATTGGTGTTTAGTCCGCATCCCGATGATGATGTAATTTCTATGGGTGGAACCCTGCAGCGACTTGTTGATCAAAATCACGATGTTCACGTGGCTTATGAAACCTCGGGCAATATTGCAGTTGGCGACGATGAGGTGATACGGTATGTGTCATTGATGCAAAATGTAGTGGATAGATTTGATGTAAAGAATGATGGAATAAGAGAGAAGTATGCCGAAATACTCCATTTTTTGAAAGAGAAAAAGCAAATTGGCGATTCCGACACGGCGGATGTTCTCTATATTAAAGCTCAAATCCGACGGGAAGAAGCTCGTTCAGCTTGTCGGTTTATGGGAGTTAAACCGGAGAATGTTCATTTCCTGGATCTTCCATTTTATGAAACAGGCAAAGTTCAGAAAGGAAAACTATCTGATGCAGATATTCTCAGAGTGATAGCATTGCTGGAAGAAACCCAGCCACACCAAATCTTTGTAGCCGGTGATTTAGCTGACCCGCATGGAACGCATAAAGTCTGCTTAGATGCTGCCTTGGCTGCTATTCACGAATTGAAAGCCAAAGAATGGATGAAAGAATGTCGCATATGGATGTACCGTGGTGCCTGGGCAGAGTGGGAGATAGATCATATTGAAATGGCTGTTCCTATCAGTCCCGAGCAACTTCGCAAAAAACGCAACTCCATATTGAAACATCAGTCGCAAATGGAAAGTGCGCCATTTCTGGGCAATGATGAGCGGTTGTTTTGGCAACGCGCAGAAGAGCGTAACCAATCAACAGCGATATTATACAATAACTTAGGACTTGCTTCCTATGAAGCTATTGAGGCATTTGTAGAATATAAAAATATTTGATTTGTTTAACATAAAAAATAGAGTATAGTAACTTTGTTACAATTGGATAAACAGCAAACCAAAGAAATTTGGAACTAATATGAATTACTCATAGCACTATAAAGACCAGCTTATGGATTCTTCGTTACTCCCTTTAAAGCTAAAAATTATCATGGGCTACGTAACGCTCGTGTTACTCTCCCTTGTTCTTCTAACGTTTATCTACAAAGAAAATCGACAATTATCGGTCATAGACAAACGCACAGAAAAAGTATTGGCACAGCGGGAGCAGGTCGAGTCTATCACTTTACAAATACTCGAGATTACCCAACTGAGCGAACAGGTGATTACATGGAACGAAGAAGACATTATTATTTACAAAGAAAAACAGAATAAAGTCACAGCTTTATTACAAGAACTTCAAAAACACATGATGGATGAAAGCCAACGTAACCGTATTACTTCTATTCTAGCTCTGCTTTCAGCTAAAAATGCCCAGACTCTTGCCATCGTAAAAGATTTGAAGAAATTACAGACTATTCACGAATTATTAAATAAGCGTGTGCCCAACATAATCCAACAAGCTAAACAAGATAGGCGACATCTTGCGAGACAGATTGGGGATAATTATGGAAAAAGCGAGAAAAAGAGCGGTGGGTTTCTTGGTCTATTCCGAAACAAGAAAAAAATCCATTCCCAGAAAGAAGCAGAAAATGAAGCTATTCTGCAAAAGAATCAAGCTCGTTCCGATAGTTTACTTCAGTCTCTAACAGATGAGATACGACTTACTCGCGACAAACAGAACAAACAGCTGTTTACCCACATGGATCGTTTGAACAAGCAGAGTGCTCATCTGAATAGCGAAATCAACCACTTGATCACAGAGTTCAATATCATTGAGCAGGTGCAAATGAAGAAAAAGACGGAAGCTTATCTACTCGGACAGGAAAAAGCCTTAGAGCTTGTTTCTTGTCTGGGGATAGGCGCTACACTACTTGCCATCGTACTCTACCTTATCCTGCGTCATGACCTAAAGGACAGATATCGCTACAGGATAGAGCTGGAGAAACTAAACTACAGAAACGAGGAACTACTTCGTAGTCGTAAAAATATGATGCTGACTGTAAGCCATGATCTACGTACACCACTTACCGCCATCAGGGGATGCACGGAACTGTTGATTGGAGAACGTAACAAAGAAAAACGTACCCAGTTGTGTGAAACAATCCTACAATCTTCGGACCGCATGACTACCCTACTAAATACTCTTCTAAACTTCTATCGACTTGATACAGGAAAGGAACAATCCAACAGTGTACCATTCAGGATAAAAAGCCTAGCAGACACATTGGCTGTCGAGTTCAATGCGATAGCTCATAAAGCTGGATTGGAATTCAGTACTGAATGTATCGGTGGGGATACTGTGGTGACAGGTGATAGGGAGCGGCTTATCCAAATAGCGGGAAATCTGCTTTCGAATGCAATGAAATTTACATCTATAGGTAAAGTACAGCTTCGACTGTGTTATCAGGAAGGAACGCTGACCATCGAAGTGTCTGATACAGGAACAGGTATGACATTCGAACAGACCAGTCATATTTTCAAACCTTTCGAGCGACTGGATAATGCAGAAACCATGGAAGGCTTCGGGTTGGGACTAGCCATTTCTCAGGGACTTACGGGGTTAATGAACGGTAAAATAGCTATACAAAGTGAACCTGGTACAGGTAGCACCTTTACAGTTCTGATACCTTTACCAGTCGCAGAAGAACAACATCTCATACAAGAAGTTACTAAGTCCTGTAATTTGCTAGCCGGACTACGAATACTGGCAATCGACAATGATGCAGTGCTGCTTGCAATGACACGGGATATGCTAACCCGGTCTCGACTACGGTGTGACACTTGCATAAATATACAGGAACTAATGGCAAAGATGCGAGAACAAAAATTCGACCTACTCATCACAGACATACGGATGCCACAAATGAGCGGATATGATCTTTTGGAACTGTTACGAACATCGAATATCGGAACTTCAAGAACAATACCAGTGCTTGCCGTGACTGCCCGTACCGATTGCGGGGAGGCAGATTTCGTGAAGGCTGGATTTACTGGTTGCCTATACAAACCCTTTTCCATCACAGAACTATTATCGGCAATACAAAGCTGCGTTGGAGATCCTGTGAAACAATCCTGTTTGCAAGCAAATTTTTCCGAGTTGCTTTCTTGTGAACAAAAAGGGAAAGAAATGCTCGAGTTGCTGATCCACGAGACGGAAAAAGATATACAAACACTTATAGAAAGTGTGGAAAAGAAAGATCGCCCGGCAACCACCTTGCTGGTTCATCATCTGCTCCCATTATGGGAAATTGTACGAGCAGATATGCCACTAAGAGAATTAGACAAAGTACTTGCAGAAGGAAGTGGAATGGAAAACGAAAAAGTACGGAATGCAGTGGGCAAGGTTATTGCTACCGGAAAGCAGCTTATAATGCAGGCAGAAGAAAAGATAAAAGAAGAAGGCTATGAGTAAAATTCTTATTATTGAAGACAATGTTGTCCTCTGCCGAATGTTGTGCAACTGGCTGGAGCGGAAAGGGCTGCAAACGGAACATACAGGTTCTGTCGTACAGGCACGCA
>Ga0302215_10003542_pt1 | contig 10427 bp, 5 predicted proteins | sample II_Fen_N3_1_FD_194580 | JGI IMG/M metagenome (GOLD analysis project Ga0302215, IMG submission 194580) | Peat permafrost microbial communities from Stordalen Mire near Abisko, Sweden - II_Fen_N3_1 | ecosystem: Environmental > Terrestrial > Soil > Wetlands > Permafrost | place: Sweden: Abisko... | reverse complement strand
GAAACTTATTCAGTTGTAACTAACATTTCATTATATCAGAGAGTTGTCCCTATAACAGGTAATACTTGGGTCTCAACTGGAACCACGAGTGATATTATTGAAATATCTGGGATTGATTGGGGGACCTCATTAACTGGAAAACCAAATTATAAAAATGGTCTTTTTGTTGGTATAGGATGTATGAGTAGCGACACATATACTAAGACATGTATAAACGCAAGTAGACTATGTGAGTTAGGTGTTGATTTTGATGAAACATATGATAATAACGGTACAAAAATAGATGTTGACGGGTTCATTTCAAACGAAGAACTTTCAGATAGTGATGCAAGGTCTATGTTTTCAACTTTAAATATTAATGGATTAAAAACCATCAATGTTAATGGTCAAAAAAAATATAATTTTGAGTATAATTATCCAGACGGTTTTGATGGTAGACTTAGAAACGCCAGTATAGGTGATACATCTGAATATCCTGGAAAATCAAACGATATAAATTCAGTAGATTATAATAAATTTAGATTTGGTTCAAGATACAAATCAATTCCAGATTTAACCTTATATTATAATTTTAATTCTGGCAATGATTATAGTTTTCCTAAATTTGAAAACTCATTCTATTTTTATTTTGGGATAAAACCAGGTTTTACAGCCTTAGATAGTTTTAACACTCAATATTTCGTCCCATGTTCAGGAGTAGATACTGGTAATAAAAATCTATTTAATTTAACGACAATAGCAGATGATGGTCTTTGTGTTGACTGTACACCTCAAAGCGTTACCACTAACGTAGTAACATCAATATTAGGCTATACAGCTACCTCAGGTGGCGTAATATCAAGTGGATGCGGAGAAGGTGTTAGTGACCGTGGTGTTTGCTGGTCTACAAGCCCAAATCCGACATTTGACTTATCAACAAAAACGTTTGATGGCTTTAGCAATGGTAGTTTTACAAGTTCAATAACAGGATTAATTACGGGAACAACTTATTACGTTAGGGCATACGCTAGAAATGACATTAAAACTACATACGGAAATCAAAAAACTTTTAAGACTCTATCAATGCCAATTCTATCGACAGTTCCTATAAATAAAACATCAACTACTGACACAGTAAATCTAGCATACAGTGGTGGTAATATAACTGATATGGGTGGGAGTACGATTATAAATAGAGGTGTTTGTTGGAGTACAAATCCAAACCCAACAATATCTAATTCTAATACGATGGATAACAGTGCGGGTTTAACTGGTACTTCATACGCTACGTTAATAACTAGTATAGCTAAAGACACAACCTATTATGTTAGGGCATTTGCAACCAATGGGTTTGGTACTGGATATGGAAATCAAATAATTTTTAAACTACCAAGCTTTACTGCAACTCTTGAAATTAAAGAAAACGCTGGTTTCTGTTCTTAATAAAATAAACAAATAAATAAAAAATACATTATGTCAAAAATAAATGGTGGAATAGTAAGGTTAACATTAGACAATAAGAATTTTGTTTATCCATTTACAATATTCGTAAATAACGTACAGTTTGGTGGGTCTTACAATAATAGTTATTCAACTGTTGATATAACAGGGCTAACTGTTGGTGATTACACGATTAAAATATTAGATGGAAATGGAAATTCAGTATCTAAAGTTATTACAGTAATAAAAAACACAGGAATAGATACACCACAAGAGCCAACAATATCTCTATCAGATAACGGGGTTTCTATATCTATAAGGGGTATCACAAATGGAAATTCAAATTTAAATATGTATTCATATTATGGAGTTGACCAAGTAAATCCGAATATTAATTTATTTGAAGGTTCTTTTACGGGAAATTCTATTGATTTAAGTGGTCTTACTGGTCTAGCTGGAAAAAGAATTTATTATTATATTACCGAATATGGATGTCCAAATAATTCTAAACAAAATACTTTTGTTATAAGTTATGAAAAACCAACATTATCAACTGACAGTGTAGATTTTACTGAACTTTATAATATTAATAATGATATAACTGGATATACACCCACAGTAAACGGAACAGTGATTACACAACCAACATCTAAAGTTTTAAATTTAGGGTTTTCGGTTAATAATTTACCATATTACGGTGCAAATTTATCAAGTCCAATTTCTGATGGTCAGATTTTTCAATATCCTGATTATGGTGACAATTTAATAGTTCCAATTGATTTTAATAGTACAATTGATTATAAGGCAATTGCAAAGAACAAACAAGGGTTAATTGGTTATGGAAATGCAATTTCAAAAAAAACGATATCAAGAGTTGGGCAACCTTTAGATGAAGGCTTTGTTATAACCGATAAAAACACGGGCAATCTTGGGTGGATGTGTATAGACACCGAGAGAACAGCTACGCTAACTGAAATGAATAATGATTGGTCAAATAACAACGGGAAGACAAGTGCATTCAATACATATGAAGGTACATTTCCAACCCCAGGTCCAGGACATGGTACAGTTTTACATCACAACGACTGGGAATACCCAACCTATAGCTATATGGCACTAATAGATTCAGCGATAAATCTAAATCAAGGTAGTTATATTTTTAAAAACATTGGGTCAGAAACATATAATTTATATATTAAGAATGCTAATGGTACTGTTAGTTATTCACCTATTTCCTCTGGAAATATAAATACACCTTTTCCTCTTTTTGCTATTAGAAAATATTAACAATTATAAATATGGATATTAAACAACAATTAAATAGCAAAAAGAATAAAAAGTCAATTGACGCAGACTTCTATCAACCATTGGGTTTCGAAAGAAGTTCAATGGTTATACCTGTTTCAGATATTGAGAGTATAGTTAACGCATATAAAGTCTTTGATGATGAGAGGAATTCAGCAACTAAATATAGATTAAATTTAACTTTAAATCCAATAATGACAAACATATTGGGTAATAAATTAACTGAAATAAGAAATGTAAGTGATAATACAATTCTAACTAATTCAAATAGGCTGAATGCTATTCAAACAATAAACGATTCAGTTTATAACTATAGAGTTGGGTATGACATTTTTGATAATAACTTCATGAGATTTGATAGTTTTAAAACAGGAAACACATTAAGTGATTTTACTGGTTCAAGTTTATACGGGTTATCATCAATGCCACAGGCAGTTTACAATAATTTATCAGAGGATAACGGGTGGCTAACATTACAAAACAAAACAAAAATAAATAACAATAAAATGTTTTCAAAAAGGAAGCCTTGTGAAAAAATAGATTTATTTCCAACAAGAGATTACTTTTTATTTAAACCAATATATGTTAATGGAAGTCTAAATGATAATTGGTCTTACGACCTAACATATCCTTTTGAAAGTTATTATAACAACATATTAGTTACCAGTACAAATGGAATAAATGGTATACCAATTTCAGATAGTTCACTAGTAACATATGATAATATAGTATATTTATCAATTACAAGTGTTTATAAACATGGGTTGAAAAGCGGAGATGTTATAAAGATAAAAAGAAACGATTTAAATTCAGATAAAACATATTTAATTTACGATATTGGAGATATAAATAAAAATAACCAAGATTATCAATTTTTAATTGACACAAGTAAATATAGTGACTTGTTATCAATACTAAACATGAAAAGTAATAGGGTTGTTAAAGTTATAAACAGGGTAGATTCAAAATATTACATTAGGAAATTTAGAAAAATACCTAATTTCATTGATGATACAGAAAAAATAACTGAAGATAATATTGATGTTAAATTATTAACTGGTAAAACTTCGTTTGTAAACGAAGCGTATCAACCTGGATTTTCTAGGAATATATATAACGATGGAATGTACCAAATACAATATTTAGATGATGTTGATGTAAACTTACTGAAAGACAATTTAGGTAGACCTTTGAGTGAAATATTCCTAACTGTGATTAAAAAGAATATAATTGATGGAAATAATGAGCCAGCAAACATATTCACACGAATAACGTCTGGAATTGACTCTTTGCCTGGTGTTACTGGCTATACAAATGTCAGAATGATAAATAATGTCACTACAACCGAAAGTCCTTTAGAAGTCAATATAACAACAACTGGGTCCACACTGTTTAATGGTGGAGTTAAACTGTCAAATATTTTCTTAGGTGATATAGTTGAATATAACGACTCAACGGTAAAGGAAACAAAACTAGACGACATCTACCATAGATTTAACACGATACAAAGAGAAACTTCTGGGAATGTATTTCAATATCACACTTTAAATGAAACAACTGGATTATTTGACGTTACAAGTGTATCAATGACAGAGTTTAAAGAGGGCTATTATTACAAGCCACATTATTCTATACAATTAAAGAATTACTCAAGGGTTATATCTCAAGGCGAAATACCTGAACTTGTTAATTGTGAAGATTTCATTTCTGGAATAACATACAACAATACAGTTGTTAAATTATCTGGAAGTGCGGATAGTTCTATTAAATCTTTAATTTTAAAATTGAATTCAACAACTGGCTTGACAAATTTTGACACAATAAGAATAACTAAAAATAGTGATAATTCGTATATTAATGCAAGGATAACCGTCAGTTCAAATTTAAAAAATTCAATTATATTTCCATATGAAAAAACTTTTTTTACTAGTATAAATTTACTAACAATTAATAATTACACCATTAGAAAATATTCTGGATTAGATATTCCTTTATTTGCTCAAGACATGCAAAATGGGAATTGTTTATGGAGAAATGTATTAAAAGAAGGTGTTTTTGATGATGAATCAATTCTCACAAGTGAAAATACATTCACAAATGGTAGGTTGTATTCAACAAAACTAATTAATTTTTACCTTAAAAGGCAAGACCCTTTTGGTGATTACGGATTAAGGAATAACACATTTCCAACTGATTTATTTGGAAATAGTATCGAAGAAAAATTAATCAATAATACAGTTAATGGTCCAAATACAATATGTTAACAAATAAAATTAAAATAAACAAATCATCGGTTTCTAATGGATATGTAAACATACCATTATCAAGTAACTTTTCGCCAAAAACAAAACAATATGAGGATGTTGAAAGAAATTTTGATTTGTCTTCTACTGATATTATAAACCCAATAATAGATTTCGAAAAAATAAAATTAACTCCTATGGATTCAACTCAAACTAATTTGATTGATTCTTTAACGTTTAATTTACACTTTACAAATTCTTCTGGGTGGGATGCTAATTCGACAAATATACAAGATATTGGGTTCACTGAAGATGATGTCAAATCAAGAAGACAACGATTAGATAAAACATTTATTCGACTATCTTTTTTTGACTCAAAAGATTTAAAAACTCAAAATTTGCTATTTTTTTCAACTATATTTATAGACTCTAGTGATTTATATTCTGAATATATAAAAGATAATTTACAAATGGATAACTTAAACACTACTTTTTTTGTACAAAACCCAAAATTAAGTTCTAAAATTAAATCATTTGAGGGTTTTAATCTATATTTGTTTAACGGTGACCTTTCAAAAACATCAAATAAGACTATTTATATGAGAGTCGATTTCAATAGCGCTTTAAATGGAAGGTCAACTTTATTCACACAAGGTAAACCAAACAATAATAGTGGATATACAATGACAGAGTTATACAATAATTTATTTTTTGAGGTTAATTGTGTATTTAATACCTCATTAAATAGGCATATTTATTATTTCACTAATAAAAACTCAGTGGTGTATAACAACCCTAATGATGTAAATATTAAGAACACAATAAATATAGATTTATATCAAGCAAAAGTAGTGTAAAATGATAAAGAAAACAATATGTATTAAAGATTACCAGGATTTTTCATTGACTGGAAACACTTGGGGTTCAATTCGTGGTATTACTACAGATATGAATATTGAGTACTATACTGGTCAAACAAATTCAAGTGCTTATATTGCTTCAATTCCAATATTATTGACAAGTACTATTGACGATATTGGGTTTTACACTCCAGCAATAAGCAATTGGATTTCCAAAACTATTTATATTATTGGAAATACTGTAATATATAATGATAATAGTTATTCATGTATTTCTGGTCACACTAGTGGTGCTTTATTTAATATATTATATTGGAAACCAACTCCTGAAAATCAAACAAGCGGTCATACTGTTACTTTCACAGGTGAAACAAAGATAAATCAGTTCAGGCGTTATGGTAAAACAGATTCTGATTCTGATTTATACAACCCAACATGGAATACGCAGTTTTCACAGGTGATTGTTGACCCAAATGGAATGGTTAGGGTCATAACAGATGAAAGAGAAAAGGTAGATGGGCTAAATAAACAAAATTTATATGATTATAAAACATATGTATCAGGAAATACAAGCACTACAATTAATTATTCGGATATTGATAGTTCTAAATCTAAAATTTCTTATCAATCATATGGGTTAACAAATTATAATTCAATTGAAGCTCCAAAAATAAAATTAGATTATTTAATTGGGGTAATTAATGAACCAAAAATAAATATAGATGTATTTATTGACAGAGGTAACAACTCATCGTTTGATAGACATATTAAATTAGGCGACATTAAATCGCTAGATGATTTGGAAAGTTATGGGAATGGTTATTTTAAAATAAAAGAAAATTAATACAAAATAAAATGAGTCAGGGTATTTACGGTATAAATAAAGGTGCGGATTTTGTGCCTGGGGACCACGCAGAAGTTTGGTTGTCATATAGACAAGACAGGACAGTTCAAAGCGTTAGTGGTTTTACAATTGTAGAAACAGCTAAATATTTAACAGCTGAATCTGATGGTAAAAATCAAATAAGTGGTTTATATCAATTAAAGCTTCCATTGGATGTTTTTAATAAAATTGGAATATATAACATTTATATAAGACCAAAACAAATACAAGCAACAATACAAGATATTGGTGTTTTATCTACATTTCCCGACATAAGAGGTATAGTTTTAAACACTTCTCAAATTGCTGGATTAACTTTAGATAATGACGGGCTGACTGGATATAGAATTGAATATTATGATTCGCAAGGAATTAGAAAGCCTAATTTATTTAGAATAATAACATCAAATAATAAATGTGAACCAACAAATCAAAACACAAACGGAACCACAAGTTATAGGTTTAACGATAATTCAAATTTAATGTTTTTAACCGTAACACCGTCATCATCATCAAACGCAAAGCCTCTTTCATTACCGTTCATTGGTAGTCCACAAGACAGCATAACATTGACAAATACCTTTTTCAACCCAGAAATGATTGAAATAGAAATGACAAACAATGACATAGAATCTTTATTCGTATCTATAAACGGTAACCAAATAAGAACTCTAGACAATGGATTAGTTACGACCTATGACAACAATAACAACATTGTTAATCAAGTGGAACATTATATAATTAAAGAATCTGCAACTGGAGCACCAATATATGAAATAAGAGAAAATCAAACAACAATTATAGCTCAAGACTATAACACTATTGTATCACAAGTTTAACTGACATGGCAAAAAAATATACAAAATCACATAGCAATTACATATTAAAGTCAAACCCTAGTGCGACAAAAGTAGGTTACATTTACGAAAATGACCTACCAACTACCAGCCCAGGATATAATACTGTTAATGGTAATATGACAATAACAACTGACGGTGGGTTTACTTTTATAGTGAATTCATCACCAGACGATAGCAAATCGTATAACACTGACGGTTGGGGTGTAAAATCATATACACTTTCAGACATAAATGTATCTGACAGTGATTTTATTAGTGTTGATAACTCACAAACAAAATCAGCTGTAAAATCACAAAAATATGTTAAATTAAACAAATCATACTCTGATTTTAGTGATTATTGTTATTTTGGGTCGTCAAATGCCATGCTTAAAGCATCTGTTAATGGAATAATAAATAATTTCCCAGCAGCATTGTATATTAATGATTTATCTCAAGCAATTATAAACAACCATAGCATAACAATACCAATAAGTGGTATAACAAACCCATTCAATATTGATTTAGTTAATTATTCAAATGATAATATAAAAATCAATTATGATTTAAGAGTTATATCTAGTTCTTACACTGATTTTGTTATCATGAGAAATGATATTGATATATCAAAAATAACCGAATATTATTCAACATCAACAGCCATAACACTGGTTATCTCAGAGCTTATTGATTTAGGTTCTCCAATTTATATTGTACCAAATTCAACCAAAAGAGATGAATTTTTCAATAGTTTAGATAATTTCCAAAGTGTTTTATTGGATAGATATACGGTTCCAAAATATAAATCAAGTTTCAAAATTCCAACAGAAGGTGCAACTGGTATTGAATTTGTATATGAAAATTTCGTATGGGAAACATCTGATGGGTATAATTTAGACATTCAGTCATCAAATTATTCTTTATTTATGACCGATTTAATTAATTCAACCAATTTTATTGATGAATTATATTCGGATAATCTATATAGAATGTTAACTCATGATACAATTAAAAATTTAGACTCAACTTACACTCGTGAAATAAATGAAGATGATTTAGAAGACATATTGATAGGTGGAACAAAAGTTCAAAGTTTATTAAGATTATACGGAAGGTCTTTTGACGAACTTAAAAATTACATAGAAGGCATATCATATGCAAATACAATAAGCTACGATGGGAAAAACAACCTACCTTCAGATTATTTAACTGGAAGAATAGAAACATCTGGTTGGGATTCTTTCGCATTGTCAGCTCAAATAGGTGTTGACACCATAACATCACCAAGTTTATTCCCAAGTACGAACAAGACCTATTCTGTTCAAGAAGTGGATAACCACGTAATGAAAAATATCATCCTGAATTCTAAAAATATTTTCAGGTCAAAAGGTACAAACAAATCAATAAGAAAAATATTAGGAGTATTAGGCATTGATAATAATTGGTATGAAACAAGAGAATATATTCAAGCTGTTGATAATTTTATAACTGGGGATACATTAAAGAACATAGCGTCTTTAAACTATCAAATATACCCAGAAAACATGAGCATTGCTGATGGAAAACCAGAATTTGAGTATTCATTTGACCAGAGTTTATTTAACAATACAAACATTGGTATATTTGTAAAATGCCCAACAAGTGGTAGTGAAAATTATATCGTAAGCGGTGATACTTATGGTGACGGTAATACTGGAATATGTATTGAAGATAGTAATGTTTTTGACATTACAGCGAACACAATTGGCTACCCAATGCCAATGCCTAATTCGTCAACATATTATTTTCAACAAAAAGGTAATTGGTATAGAGAAACTGGTGGTGTCCACGCTGACATTTCTGGTAACACATATGTAAATGAAATATCTTATGGCAACAATCCTCATATTGGTAATGGAGAATATGATAATGGTTTCGATTATATCGACCAATTTTCAAGTTTATTTAAAAGATATATACGAAATGGCCGAAATTCAATACTACCAGGATATGATAATGTGGGTTTCAGTATAACAGGAACTAAAAGTGTTGATAACAAAAAAATAAATTACAATGACACTTCAGCGTTATTAAACATAAGCAATAACGATAACAGGTTGATTTTAAACACAAAAATTTTTGTTATTGGTTTTGATGGTGATAAAATATTACAGTCATTTTTTAACAATAACAATTTAATTGAGAATGTGATAAATACAAACTCTTACAATATAAATGATTCAAATAAAGACTTAATACAAATAATAAATAAAAGTGGGACAACAAATATAGGTTTAGACATAGCAAGTGGGTCAAAAAAAATACATAATAGTTTGTCTGGAAATGGAAATCCAGTCATTGTAAATGGAAAATCAATTCCAGCTGGGAAAACCGTAATAGCCAAAACAACTAATGATGGTATTACAATTGAAAATTATCTTGGGTATGATGAATTTAACATTATAAAATCAATAGTGTTACCATATTTAGAACAGATAATTCCGTCAACGACCATATTTGATTTTGTTCTAAAAAATGATACAACACCTAAATGGCTACTTATAGATGAATATTGTGAACGAGATGTGAATGGAGATTATACAGGGTATAAAATAATTTCATATCAAAATGTTAATTACTTTACAAATGGGACTATTAAACCAAATAAAGAACTTACTGACATTATAAAATCAAACTTTGGTGAAGGTTTTATCCTTAGTAATGAAATTTCAAGTATAATTGACAACTCAATAACCATGATATCTGAAGATGGCAATAATTTAATAATGGAAAATGGTGACATTGAAATTAACGAAAATTCCACTGGTGGATTAAATAGTATTTTCCATTTTAAAAGATTAAGTGAAGATTGTGGTTTAAATACTGAACCAGATTGGGT
>Ga0302215_10003541_pt1 | contig 10427 bp, 6 predicted proteins | sample II_Fen_N3_1_FD_194580 | JGI IMG/M metagenome (GOLD analysis project Ga0302215, IMG submission 194580) | Peat permafrost microbial communities from Stordalen Mire near Abisko, Sweden - II_Fen_N3_1 | ecosystem: Environmental > Terrestrial > Soil > Wetlands > Permafrost | place: Sweden: Abisko... | reverse complement strand
CAGTAGTTGTTCCATCGATTGTATTCTCGATAGAAACGCTGGCGTAGGGTAGAGGATTGTTTTTAGTATCTTTCAGTTGTCCGCTTATTCGGGATTGTGCTATTAAAAATACAGGAAATACTAAACAAATAAAACAGATTAAAGCAACTGAAACAAACGGTTGTTTTATATTTATCACCTTTTATTTTTTTTAAGTTCAGACTAATAATTATGTTCTTTCCATCTTATAGCTATTCCAATAATTGAAGTAAATGGAAGACTTAAAATTAATAACATAGAAAATGAAAATAAGTTTATATCTTAAAATCAGTTGACTTTTGCAGTTGTAACAATCGTGTGATCTATCAGCTACTAAAACCTGTTTTATTTCAATTGATTTGAAATTTAATAATTTATGGTTGAAAGTTCTTTTAATTATACTAACAAATAGTTTCATACTTCAATTGCACTATTAAGTGAAGGAAGTTTAATGTATACTCTTATTATACCGGATTGAATCTGTGAATGTTGCAACTAATATACAGAAAGATGTAACAGGTTAAAAATTGAATGACATTACCTTTGGAAGCTGAAATCTGTATACTAGTTTAAGATAATACATTAAAGATATAAAAATGGGAATCCATTTAATAATCTTTCTCTATTTTAAAATTAAATACTTACAGATAACTATCGCATTATTCATTTAAAAACTAAATTGTATGTCAATTCAAACAGTAAATCCATCAACAAATAATCTCGTTAAATCATTTGAAGAAATGACCATCAGGGAAGTGGATGCCGCCATTTCTAAATCTACCTATGCATTTAATGATTGGAAAAGAACCAGTTATAAGCAAAGAGCTGATCTGTTACATAAAGTAGCTGCTTTAATGCGGGAGAAAAAAACAGCATTAGCAAAGTTGATCACATTGGAAATGGGTAAAATTATATCACAGGCAGAAGGTGAAATCGATTTGAGTGCCGATATTCTTGATTATTATGCCACTAACGGAGCCCAATTTCTTGCCGACAAAATATTGAATCCTGAATACGGAGAAGCTCTTGTACGCTACACACCGATGGGTGTTCTGTTGGGAGTTGAACCATGGAATTTTCCATTCTATCAGGTAGCCCGTTTTGTTGCTCCGAATATAATGGTTGGGAATACTATTTTGCTGAAACATGCCTCCATTGTACCTCAATGTGCTATTGCCATTGAAGATTTATTTAAGGAGGCAAATGCGCCTGCAGGACTTTATACCAATCTTCTTTTGTCAGGGAAAAGAGCGTCAGCCATTGTCTCGGATGTACGGATTAAAGGAGTCTCTCTTACCGGAAGTGAATTGGCAGGCGCCAGTCTTGCCTCCGAAGCCGGAAAACACTTAAAAAAATCGGTTCTGGAATTAGGTGGCAGTGATGCTTTCATTATTCTGGAAGATGCCGACATTGATAAAACTGTTGAGTGGGCAGTTGTAGGCAGGATAAATAACAACGGGCAATGTTGTGTTGCCTCCAAACGATTTATCGCTGTGGATGCCATTGCTGATGAGTTTCTGAGAAAGTTTAAAGAGAAACTTTCGAACCTGAAAGTAGGCGACCCAATGGATCCTGCCACAGAGTTAGGTCCGCTGAGTAGTGAAGAAGCTATTTTGCATCTGCTTGATCAATTGAAAAGATCGGTAGATGCAGGTGCTAAGGTGCTTTTGGGGGGTAAAAGGGTGAATCGTCCCGGTGCATTCATGGAACCAACAATCATAACCGGATTAAATAAAAACATACCTGCCTATTACGAAGAATTATTCGGGCCTGTTGCTTCATTTTATCGCGTGAAAGATGAACAGGAAGCAATTGAACTGGCAAATGATTCGGCTTACGGATTAGGTGGATCGGTGTTTACTCAGGATATTGAACGGGGTAAAAGGATTGCCGACCAGATTGATACAGGTATGGTGTATATAAATCATCCTACCTGGACACAAGCCGATCTGCCATTTGGCGGTTCCAAAGGTTCGGGTTACGGGCAGGAATTGTCGGAATTTGGGGTTGATGAATTTGCTATTAAAAAACTGATCCGGGTTAGCGGTTTGAACGATCCATTTTAAGATTTCGTTGTTCTATGATTAAAATTCTATTTATAAATACAAAATAATTTAATGGATACAAAACAGATCGTATTGTCATCAAGACCGAAAGGCATTCCTCAGTTAATTGATTTTAGATTTGAGCTTACGGAGCTCGCCAACTTAAAGGATGAAGAAGTATTATTAAAACCTATCTATTTTTCGGTTGATCCTTATATGCGGGGGCGGATGAATGATGCAAAGTCGTACATTCATGCTTTTCAGATCGATAAGCCTATTGAAGGTAACGCCTTAGCTACTGTAATTGAGAGCAGATCGGAGAAATTTAAACCGGGCGATATTGTTATGGGGATGATGCCCTGGAAGGAAATGTTGATCGTATCGGATAAAGAACTGATAAAAGTAGATTCAAAACAGGAGCCAATAAGTTATTACCTAAGCATATTGGGAATGACAGGACTTACGGCTTATATTGGGCTTATGCATATTTGTAAACCATTGGCCGGTGAAACGGTTGTGGTATCAGGAGCCGGCGGGGCAGTGGGGCTGGTAGTTGGACAGATTGCTAAAATTCAGGGATGCCGGGTAATAGGGATTACGGGATCGGATGATAAGGTAAAATTGCTGGTGGAGAAATTTGGATTCGACGAAGCCATTAACTATAAAACCACTACGTACATGAGCAATGCCATAGGTACTGTTTGTACGGATGGCGTTGATATTTATTTTGATAACGTGGGGGGTGAAATATCCGATGCGGTGATGAACAATTTGAATTATCAAGCGCGTATAGCCGTTTGTGGACAAATATCCATGTATAATAGTACCGTAGTTCCGGTAGGTCCGCGGTTGGAACCGATACTTCTGAGTAAGAGTGCCACCATGAGAGGTTTTCTGGTTAATAATTTCAGGAGTGAATTTCCTGATGGAATTGACTATCTGACCAACCGGGTGAAAGAGGGGAAACTGGATTACTCAGAGACCATTTTTCAGGGCTTCGGTCAGCTACCAAATGCTTTTCTTGGACTATTTAGTGGAGAAAACTTCGGGAAAATGATTGTGAAAGTATAAATTAAGGCTTTAAATTTCGATTGTGTTGTTAAATTATCCCGTAGTTGGTTTGATCCGGCTACGGGATTGTTGTTTTCAAGAAAAAACAGTATTAAGCATCGAGCATTAAGCATTAAGTATCGAGCATTAAGCAGCGGAGTGTTAAGTTTTTTACACTAATTATCAGTTTCTAACTTCTTAATTACTACTGACTACCAAATACCGACTACCAACTCCCAACTAATGACTAGCAACTACCGACTAAGCAAAATTTTCCCGGCTCCTCCATGTTTTAATGCTGTTGGGTTTCCGAATGCATCAAGGGTGCCAAATTCAATGCCAATTGAGAGAATCAGTGTATCGCTATCTTCCAGTGGAATATCAGGGTTTGATATATTCAGCAAAAGTTGTTGTCCAGGCACTGAAGCCTGAGTGGAATACCACGGTGTGGCAGTTTGGTGATTACCAAGGTTTAGTCTTGGGTGTGCAGTTTCGTAACCGTTTTTATTCTTGTTTAGAATCAAATCGGTGGCAACTCCCAGTGTAATCAGGATGCGAAAAAGGGAATAATTACCGGTAAGGTAAAGTCCAAGGCTGCATGCAAAGTCGGGGATATCCACTGTTGCTTGCTGAGCTGTTCGGTCAATATCCCATTGCAAAGGAATCCTCAAAACGCTGTCGAACCGGTGCCCTTTATTAAAGTCGAATCCGTTTAGATAAGCTTTATATTTCGACAGGCACAGCGAACGTTCACCCACAGTATTAAAGGTGTCTCCTTTTTGTAAGTTCTTAGCTAACGAACAGAGTACCGGAGCAAGGTTATAGTCCGCCACATGGGCAATGCTTGCAAAGGTGCATCTGATTTCCTTGCTCATGCCGGAACATCCCCCGAATTCCAAATTGCTCTTTCGGATATTTTCAAGTTCCGGTCTTCTTTTGATGCTGTTTTTCGAAGCACCCCCTTTGGTGCGTACAAATACTTCATCACTTCCCTTGCGGGTATAAAAAGAGAGATTTTTTAAACTCCCTGTAATCACATCTAATTGTTTTACACGTGCCATAGTAGTAAGTAGTTAATAGTAAGTAGTTAATAGAAAGAAGTTGATAGTATTAATAAGTAAATAGTTGATTGTTAATAAGTAAACTATAATAATTTATATTCAAAGCTTGAATATCAGGACCAGACATTTCAATACTTGAAGCTCACTACTCAAAACTTAATGCTCTTCGCTATTCCGTTGCCGTAATGTAACTGTAATCCATCACAAAGATAAACATTTCATAAATAATAAGCAAATAATCCATATTTTTTCCATAATCATAAATTATGGAGTATGTATGGAGTATGTATGGATTATATATGGATTGTATATGGAATGTTCCAACAGCAGGAACGACAAAGGTGCGGCACTGTAAGGTAGATGATTCGTTGAGATTGGGGGTATAAATATTTAGAATATCTGCAATATTCAAAACTTCGAGGAGATTTTTTTTGATGAATGGTGAAGGATTGATTACCTTCTAATGAACTCAGTAATGCAATGAGGATGTGAAAAAAAAAGCTGCCACCGGGAATCGGAGGCAGCTTTAAATTATTAATTGCTTAAATTACTATTCATCCATTACACTAAAGTTAGAAACTTCCCAGCCCATTGCTGCACCAGTTGAAACATATTTTAATCCGATAGTGACTTTTTTGTCTTTATATGAAAGCAAACTAACCTTACCAGTATTCACAAAAGCAGTCCAATAGGATGTTATTGCAGTCGGAGGATAAGTGATGACCAGTTTTGTCCAGGTAGCTTTTGTTACATCATTAACATAGTCGGTTGAAATATATACGCTTGCTAAATCAGTTGGAACCATACCCGCAGCAATATAATCAAGAGCATTGTCAAAAGAGACAGTTGGATTGGAACGATCTTTTAAGTCAATTACCGGTGAAAGTAACCATGTTTCAGTTGTCCCCATATTATATGCATTAGCTTTCATATAATTTACGCCTGCATATGTTCCCCATACCCATTTATGAGTACCAGTCACGCTAACATTTGTAAAACTACCAATATCTTTTGTAAATCCTTCTTTAAATACTAAAAGATCTAACCATTTTCCACCCCTGAATACAAAAGTTTTTGTAACCTGACTGCTTGAGCTGTAATTAACCCAATTGGTTCCATCAAAAATGTAAACACCTCCGACCTGAATAGTGCTCGAACTGCTTATAAAGTATTTGTAACGAATAAGTTTAATATCACCTTTAACAGCATAAGAATTATTCTTTTTTAAATAAATTGGAATAAAATAATTTGGATCAATTACTGATGAAAAATTATCATACTGTCCCGGTAGATTTACTGTAGTACCCATTGCGTCATAATCAGCCATTGCCAATGTGTATTTATTTGCAACAACAATTTTTGTAGTATCATAACTCAAATTATAATTCACAGCAGCCGAAGAATTAGTATCAATATACGGATATTTCGTATTTAAAATAAATGGAATTAATTTACTGGCTTGCGTAAGATTGCCAAAAATTTTATTTGTACTGATATTAGCTGCAGCCACCAAAGTTGAATCAGTTGATAATTTTAAATTTATACGGTCAATCTTTGCATTAATAGCAGCAGAATCTGATTTGGTTGTTGCTGCTTTCAACTGAGTTTTAAAAGTTGAAACAGAGTCAGTATAAATTTTTGTAAAACTAGAGCCTATAGCTGTGTAATCTGCAGCGACGAAAGTGTATGTTAATGTAGCAACATTTGTCGGAATAGCCGCCTGGTCAAATCCAGGAAAATTCGTTTCATTATAATTACATGAAGTAAATATTGTCAGTAAAGCCAAACTTACTATATAAAATATCTTTTTCATTGTTCTATATTTTTAGTATGAATAATTTAATTAGAATCTGATTTTTAAAGTAGTTGACCAGGTACGTCCGAAACCATAGAATACAGAAGCTGTTTTCCACGTATGATCGGCTCCATCTGTAGCATCAGTAATATATTCCTGATCCAATAAGTTGAATATATTCCCAACCAGGGAAGCATCATAGGTTCCGATTTTGAAACGATAGCTGGCATTAAAATCAGTAGTTATAGCATCAGGAATCATCCAAGGTTGAGAAAAATTTACTGGTGCTAAACTTGTTCCAACGGAAGAAATGTTGAAATAAGAATAGTTTCTGCCAAAGTAATTTGCTTCTAAACCAATCCGGAAACCTTTCAAAATCTGATAATCCAACCCTAAAAAAGCTGTTGTCTGTGCAGAGTTACCATCTTTAATGCCTTTAAGATTAACCGATACACTTCCTTGTTGAGGACTTAACATTGCAACAACATTACCATTAACATCGACAGGTTGTCCCTGAGAGTCGTAAAGATAACCGGTTGCGTTGTTTTGCCAGGTATAATCGCCTAATGACACCATTCCCCTAATTTCTATATCCTTATGAGGTTTTGCTAAAAAATCAAGTTCTATTCCTTGATGCAGGGAATTCAGTCCTTGTAAATTGGCAACCAAACTTGCCTGAGTACCTGCGTTTATTGCACGAACAAGAGTTTTGTCCATCCATTCGGTACGGTAGACATTTACATTGGCCGTAAAATACTTAGAACGGAAACCATACCCCAATTCAGCAGAAAATGCTTTTTCATTTACAGCGTTTGGATTCGTTTCGTTACTAGTAGTAGATTGAAGAAATGCACCACCTGAAAAGAAAGGAGCTTTAGAAATGATACCAATGTTTGCGAAAACATTGTGGTTTGAGTTGATATTATAATTTGCACCACCTTTTGCTGAGTAACCAAGGAAGCTAACAGTACTTGAAAGAGCAGAAGACGAATCGTAATAAAAACGATCGTAACGCCAGTTTGCGGTATTAGATCCTGAAACGGAAATAAACGCACTCAATCCATCTTTGTTATATTCTGCCTGTCCAAAAAGACCCTGGCTTTCAACAAAACCATCGTAATCACGATAAACAACATCACCCACTCTTAATTTCCTTGTCTTCCAACTTTGGTCTGACAATAAAGGACGTACTGAAGTTGCATCAATAAAGAAGTTTCCACCATATAAATCAGTGATCTGGTTCGTGTGTGTTCCTTTGTAATAACGTAAATCCAATCCACCGTAAATATCTATGTTTTGACCAATTTTAGTGGTATAGGTTGATAATGCACCTACCCAGACATGTTGATTGATGGCTGTGGACATAATCATTTTTGAACCGTTTGTGTTAGTCGGGTCAGTATTCAATTTATAAATAGCTCCATAATCAAAAGTTCCATCAGCTGCTCTGAATGTATTATTCGGGGCTCCTGCAGAAGAACCATACCAATTTGTACGGTCAGCAGCTGTAAAGCCCTGGCCTCCCCAGCCACCACCATCACCTAAAGAAAGGTAAACAGCAGTTGAAAGACTTGATTTTTCATCAATTGTCCACGAGTGATTCAATGATATCTGAGGTTTGTTATAATAATTGTACGAGGATTGTTTCCTTTGACCGTTCATATCGAAACCATACGAGGCATTGTATTTATATTTCAATGGTTGTTTTTGCCATTCTGTAATCAGGAGTTTATCACCGCTGTTACGTTGATTGTGCCATTGAGGAGCAGAAAATGCTGTAAAAGATAATTGTTGTGCATCATTTATTTTCTTGGATATGTTAACGAAATAAGAATAAGCTTCGTATTCAGTACCCTGAATGTACCCATTACTTTTAGTTTTTGATCCTAATAAAGTAATAGCCCAATTGTTAGGAGTTAAACCGGTAGAAACAGCAAAACCAATTTTTTCATAACCGTCATTTGCAATTCCGTAAGAAACAGAGCCCCCTTTAATAGCATCAGTTGAACGGGTAACTACATTGATGGAACCGCCAATTGAAGGAGCTGCTATTTTGGAAGCACCTAATCCGCGTTGTACCTGCATTGAACGGGTTACATCACTTAAAGCACCCCAGTTAGACCAGTAAATACCACCCCATTCCATATCATTCATCGGAACACCGTTGATCATTACTGCAGTATTCGGAGCTTCAAATCCACGTACATTAATACGGGAGTCACCATAACCACCACCTTGTTTGGTTGCATAAATACCCGGAGTTGATTTTAATATTTCAGGAAATTCCTGAGTTCCCAGTCTCGTTTCAATCATAACCGGATCAATAACCGAAAGGGCCACCGGCGTTTTGCGACGGATAGCGATGGATGAAGTTACTGTAACATCATTCAATCCGATTGCTTCGCTTTCGATAGCGATATTTCCTAAGTTCGGATCTTTAGCAGATACTTCGATTGTTTTGTTGAAATAACCAATGTAAGTTATTTTAAGTTCTTGCTTACCTGCAGACACTTTGATTGCAAAACTGCCATCAAGGCCTGTGCTTACTCCTGCACCAGATGTTGCATTTAAAACATTTACTCCTACCAGAGCTTCATTTGTGGTTTTGTCTACCACAATTCCCTTTACCACTCCTTGCGAAAATGAAAGCTGAGCCACCATCATCACAATTAAAAAAGAAAAAACTTTCTTCATAAAGTTGTCGAATTAATTAAACGTAGTTTATTTTTGTTAGTAATTGACGCAAATATAAGATTTATCCTGTTAAAAACTATGTTATGACAATAATATTTATCAACAATACTCTTCAAGAAAAACTTAAATTGTAGTTTTAGTACATGAATTTTGTTTTCTAACTTTCAGATTGAAATGAATAAGTCAACATTTAACCAGGAATACAGTTAATTCGAGGCAAGTTTATTTTTAATTGATATTTATAACAGCTAAAATATAAGTAAAGTTAATAAAGCCACTTGTTGAAAACAAATTACGATTCCATGAATTAAATCATAACTTTTCACTCAAAATCATTAAATAAATACACCGAAATGAAAATAATTCATCAAATCAGGTAGATTTTTATTTATTCAAAAAAGACTATCTTTGTACGGTTTTTTTTAATGAGATAACAATTGATGGATTATAATAAGAAATTTATGCGCAAAGCAATCGCTTTGTCGGTTGAAAATATAAAAAATGGAGGTGGTCCATTTGGTGCAGTTATAGTAAAGGATGGAAAAATTATAGCAAGCGGGGTGAATCGTGTTACAGCCAATACTGACCCTACTGCTCATGCTGAAGTAAACGCCATTCGAAAAGCAGCAAAAAAAATGGGTACATTTGATTTGGCCGGATGTGATATTTATACTTCCTGCGAACCTTGTCCCATGTGTTTGGGTGCAGTCTATTGGGCACACCTGGATAAAATGTATTACGGGAATTCAAAAACAGATGCTAAAGATATTGGTTTTGATGACTCATTTATCTATGATGAAATAGACCTGAAACCCGAAAACCGTCGCGTAAAAACTACTCAGTTATTGTCCGAAGAAGCCATTGTGGCTTTTAAAGCATGGACATTGGCGGAGGATAAGGTTAGTTATTAGTTGAGTAAGTTGATTGGTTGATTAAGTTGTTTAAGTTAATTAAGTTGAATAAGTTGATTAGTTGAATAAGTTGATTAGTTGAATAAGTTGATTAGTAGAATAAGTTTATTAAGTTTATTAAGTTGGATTTGTAGATTAAAATAAAGTTTAAGTTATAATTCAAACAACAATTAATCAATCAATCAACCAATAAAAACTCAACCAATCAATCAGCCAATCAACCAATTAACCAATTAACCAATCAACCAATTAACAAAACAACCAATTAACTAATTAACCAATCAACCTTGATTCTTTCAGATTTTCAACAACTTTATGCTCATCATCCACAAGTTAAATCACTTGTAACATGGGCTTCTTCACTCGAACGAAACTTAAAAATTTCCGGTTTGAGCGGATCTTCATATGCACTGGTGGTTGCTTCACTTTTTAAAGCTCATCCGGCGACTCATATACTGGTTATGGATGATGCTGATGAGGCGGCTTATTTGTACAATGATTTAAAGCAATTGCTTTCTCTGGATGATGTATTTTTCTTCCCTTCATCATTTAAACGAGCCATCAAACTTTCGCAGCTGGATACATCCAATGAAATATTACGAACGGAAGTAATGAATCGTTTGGCAAATATATCCACCCCCTGTGTGGTTGTAACCTATCCTGAATCATTGATGCAGAAGCTGGTTTCGGCAAACAGCATGAAATCACGCATGTTGAAAATACATGTTGGTGAAAGTCTGGGAATCGACTTTATTGTAGAAGTATTGCATGAATACAAATTCGAAAGGGTAGATTTTGTATACGAACCCGGTCAATACTCAGTACGTGGAGGTATAGTAGACATTTTTTCGTT
>Ga0302215_10003540_pt1 | contig 10429 bp, 5 predicted proteins | sample II_Fen_N3_1_FD_194580 | JGI IMG/M metagenome (GOLD analysis project Ga0302215, IMG submission 194580) | Peat permafrost microbial communities from Stordalen Mire near Abisko, Sweden - II_Fen_N3_1 | ecosystem: Environmental > Terrestrial > Soil > Wetlands > Permafrost | place: Sweden: Abisko... | reverse complement strand
AGTTGCTTTTTTCCACTTGCTATCGTTATACGAAGCGGTCGTCCAACCTTCAATGGCGGCTTCCTTACCGGCATCGTAGGCTTCGCCGAAGTCCAGGCTGCTGTAGAGGATCGGGCCATCGTTGTAATATTTCCAGTCCTTATCGTTTGTGGTAATTACATTTTTTGTACCGTCGGAATAGGTAATTACCAGTTTGGCCAATAATGACTGCCGGTCGCCAAAATGATTCCAGATGGAACCAAAACTTAGCAAGCCACTCCACCATCCTTCACTTATCATGGCTCCGATTGCATTTTCACCGGGTTTTACCATGCCGGTTACATCGTAGGTTTGGTAGAAATGCGTGATATTATATTGCGAAAGCCCTGGATTATAATGATCATCTCCAACCCTTTTGCCATTCAAATAAACCTCATAGATACCGCGAGCTGTAACATACAACCGTGCGCCTTCAATCTTTTTGTCATTGGCATTAAACTTCGTCCGAAGCATTGGAACAGAATTCCGGCTGGGGTTTACTACCACAAAAGCGCCTTTAGTTCCTCCTGTTAAATTGTATTTTCCGTCGGTTATTATAAGTCCTGAATTGGGATCAGATGCATATGCTGAATATATACTTTTGAAAGACGTATCCGTCAGATTTTCAGCAAAAAGAGCAGCATTAGGATACCTGTTATTGGATACAACAACATCCGAGAAAGTGGCTTTCTGACCGGCATCAGTAGAAAAACCCATATCGCAAAGCATTCCAAAGCAGAGAACATCACCGCCTGAACCTGCAGGGTTAACAACAACTGAAGCACCTCCGCCAACCCGGCCCATCACTTCCTGCGGCACACCAGGAGGAGCTGTCTGACCTGTTAAAGCAACGGGTACTGCTATAAATGACGAACTTCCATCCAGTGAGATCGCAATACTTCCAAATTTGCTGGTGAAACTTACTGTATGCTCGCTGTTCTTGTTTGAATTATCAATGAATTTTGTTTGTATTTCAAATGTTTTAAGTGGAATGGTCGGAGAGTCGGTGCCTTTATATCCAACGCGATAGATGTTTAATTTGGCTTTCCCATTCTCTGTACCGTCAACTGCCGAGATGTCAAGTTCAATCTTGATATAACTCTCGTTTTTCCTGTTTTCAACCTGGTAGATATTTTTGTATTTATCCAATAACCTTGAGTCGTTGGCACCATAAATAAAACTGGCACGGGTGCTTCCTTTTTCGATGGTCTGTTTGTATTGTAATTTGAAAATTGCAAGGTAGGGAGCATACAGAACCAGGTCATCATTGCTTCCGCCAATCCACGTGGCGCCATCCCATGCAGATAAGGCTGGATCAGGGTTCATGAGTCCGGTTTCGAACCACGAACTACCGGAAGAACTTGCTCCTTTCTGGTCCCAAACGGTTACTGTCCAGTTGTACCGGGTAGCAGCTTTTATGGCACTTCCGGCATAGACAATGCCAAGAGACTTATTGTCTGATACTTTCTTTGTATCCCATACCAGTTTATCTGACAGATCTTTAACGACAATCTGGTAGGCTGCCTGGTTTAGATTTCGTTCTCCTTCGGAACCAGTCATTTGCCAGCTAAATCGTGGTCCTTTTACATCAATTCCAAGCGGTGTTTGTGCGTATTCTACCTGAAGGTTATGAATTTTAATGCTTCCGCTCACATTCGGACTAATACCGATCAGCAGTGTAAGCGCAAGCAAAGCAAGTAAATAGAATGGTTTAAAGCTTTTAAGCATTTGATGGTTTTTATTAGTTTTTTTAAAAGGGTAACGGATAAAATAAGAACAATGCAATACATTATCTATTCGCAATTTTGCGAATCTTATATCAAAATCAATCTTTGCGTAAACTTACATAGTTTTGACAATTTCTACCATGGATCTTTTGAAATGTTTTTTCACTAATCTGATAAGCCTAAAATAAAGACCTTAAATATGAACACCTTTGAGTTTTATATTCAATTAAATCTTTGATTATCCTAGGTTCATATCCATTTTAGCATCAAAACGGGCTTTCTGATCCTTCGCTCATCCTTCGCTGTTCGTTCGCTGTTCGTTCGCTCATCCTTCGCGACACTAAATATTTCACTCAGTTACTTTTCGTAATGCAATTTATTTTGTTATGCACTTAAAAGCCCCTTCCAAATCTGAAAGGGGCCGAGGCTGAAATCCAAAATCCCAGTTTGGATTTGTACTGCCTACCAGTTCGTACTATTAATCCCAAATAGCAACATTTCCCGGAATATCGTATGCCTTCACCACAATTTTATCGCCTGTAAGTGAATCGTTTTTAACTGTTGCTGTAAATATCCAGTCCACACCATTTCCCTGTTTGACTGCGTCCCCTTCTTCAACCAGTGTACCATCTTCATTCGTAATCGTGACTTCCACATTCTTTACCATAAAATCGTCGATCGCACGAATACGGATTGTATTGCCGGGATCGCCAACATACATAGTTACATCGACCTCTTTAATTTGGGGTGCGTTCAGAAAATCGGCCAGTGCTACCTGATAGACAGAACCTCCTTCGGGCATCGCAGTTTTGTAAATTGCATTGAGTTCAGGTGTTACCATAACGGTTTTTCCATAAATAACAGCCTCCTGAAAATGGTCTTGCTGTTTTAATTGGTTTTGAGTGGGTTCGTGGCGTGTTTTACGCGGAGGAGCGGCAACGATTGTTCTTCCGTTAACCGTTTTAAATACAAATAGTTTGCCTACCTGGCCTTTCAGACCATGCGTGACATAGTTGTTTTCTGTTGATGCCATTTTATTTTTTTTAATAATGTCATTAATTTGACATTATGGGATCAAAAAAACTAAAACGCCGCATTAAAACATTTGATATATGTCAAAAAATGCCTCTCTAATGAAAATTAATTTCACCCCTTAGACGGCTCAGTGTTTCGAGCGTAACACCAAGATAATAAGCAATGTTTGTGATGGATATTTGTTGAAGTAAATCCGGGGGCCAGTCGAGTAAATTCTGGTACCGTTCGCGGGCAGTTGAAAATGTCAACTGGTAAAAGCGGTCGTAGAGCCAGTAAGACCTTAACTCGAAGGAGCGTCTTTCAATTTCAGCGAGCATCGGATAAACCGGGTTCAATTTTTCGATGTTTGCCATACTTATTGAATAGCCCGTGGCGTTGGTTACGAACTGTATGTTCACTTTCGATGGTGTATTGATTATCAATTTTTTATATGAAGCAATGAATTCCCCGGGAAAGAAAAAACTGGCTGATGGTTCCGAACCGTTTTTGTTGATGAACTGGCGGGCAATACCAGTTTCGAGTATTGTGATGTGCTTACAGGGTGTTCCTTCACGAAGTAAATAGTCGCCTTTGGAAAACGCTATCGGATGGATCGCGTTGAATAACGCATCGCCGGCAGAATTTTCTACTACACGCATCAACCCGATGATCAGGTCGATCCCCGGCACCAGATAGCTGCCAGTGGATTGCAACAGGTTCTTGTTCTTCTCAATAATCTCGGCTATCATAGCAGGTAAAATGTTGGTTTGGTAAAGAGATTTACGCAAAAGAACATTCATATATTACAAATAACTATTTCAATTTATGAAGTTTTTTGAGGAATAGAAATTCTAATGTCATTCTGGCAAGGAAATTACATTATAAAGGGCTGATCTCAATTGTCCAAATTATATTTTTACTCAATGAATATTGGATAATATTCCAAAACTTATTTTTGACTAAGAGAGGAAATTATTATCCAGACCTATTAATGGTTTAAAGGCTCATGTTGCCAATTCTGTTGTAATTCCGTTACAATTGTGACGGAATTACAACAGAGTATTTATTTGACCGAATAACGGAAAGTGTAATTACCGGAACCAATCTTCAGGGAAATGCCCTTTTCTGATTGTTTTAAATTTTCCTTCAAATTTGCTGGAAGTGGTTTTGCATTCATCGTTAGTTGTACCAATTCTGCTCCGGGTAAAGTAACCGTTGCGGTTGTATTTGCCGGGATCGTAACTTCGTAGACGAAGTCATTTCCATTCAGTTTCCAGGCCGATTTGATTTTGCCGTACAGCGATTCAAATTCGGCATTCGCATTGGTCAAACCTCCGCCTGTGTGCGGTGCCAGCAAAATGTGTTTGTAGCCCGGATGTTCAGGATCGATGTTAATACCTGCCACATACTGGTACAACCATTCGCCAATCGCTCCATAAGCATAGTGGTTAAAACTGTTCATACCCACATCCTGAAACGACCCGTCAGGTTTCTGTCCGTCCCAACGTTCCCATATCGTTGTTGCACCCTGGGTTACGGGATACAACCACGATGGATACTCTTTGCGGTTCAGCAGCATAAAGGCCAAGTCGTCATATCCTTGTGCAGAAAGGGTTTTGCACAAAAGCGGCGTTCCAACAAAACCGGTTGTCAGGTGTCCCATCTTTTTCACATCGTCGGCCAGGTATTTTGCAGCTTTCGGAATTAAACCTTCAGGAAGCAAATCGAAAGCCAAGGCCAGTGAATATGCGGTTTGTGTATGCGAAACCAAGCGTCCGGAAGGTGTTACAAATTCATGACAGAATGCCTTTTTAATATCTGTGGATAACTGAGCATACTTTTTAGCATCGTCGTTATTCCCGATAATGGCAGCAATTTTGGCAAGAATTCCGCTTGAATAAGAATAATAGGCCGTAGCAATCAAATCTTTCTCGGTGGTTGCTCCGGGGTAATCAGAATTGGTTGTTGCAAAGGCCAGCCAGTCGCCAAAATGAGTGTCGCCAGTCCATAAATTTTTCTCTCCGGCTCTGCTTTTCATGTATTCCACCCAACCTTTCATGCTTGGATATTGCACTTCCAGAATCCGTTTGTCTCCATAGCTCAGGTAAGTTGTCCAGGGCACGATAACCGAAACATCGGCCCAGGCAGTTGATCCACCTTCACCTTTTGTTAATACATCGGGAATAACATGCGGAACAAATCCATTGGGATACTGATCAGCAGCCACGTCACGCATCCATTTGGTGTAAAATGAGGCCACGTTGAAATTAAACGCGGCAGTCATGCTGAAAACCTGGGCATCGCCAGTCCAGCCCAAACGTTCGTCACGCTGCGGACAGTCAGTCGGAACATCCAGAAAATTACCTTTTTGTCCCCATTGTATATTGTGCTGAAGTTGGTTGATCATCGGATCGGAACACGAAAAAGAACCGGTTGGTGTCATTTCCGAATGGATGACCACACCGGTAACCTGATCAAGCGAAGGCTGAGCTGAAAGTCCTTCCAATTTCAGGAAACGAAAACCGTGAAAGGTAAAATGAGGTTCGAACACTTCTTCGCCTTCTCCTTTCAAAATATAAACATCGGTTGATCTGGCTTTACGTAGGTTGTCGGTATAGAAATTACCGTCCTTGTCCAAAACTTCAGCAAATTTTAAAGTTATTTGGTCACCTTTTTTGCCTTTCACTTTCAGTTTCACCCAACCAACCATATTTTGGCCCATGTCAAAAACCGTTTCGCCTTTCGGTGTTGTCAAGATTTCAAGCGGTTTGATTTCCTCGATAGCCTTTACAACTTCACCCTGAGGCGCAATCAATATTTTTTTTGATTGATCGAGAATCGATACTTTTTCCCATTTACTATCGTCGAAACCAGGTTTTGACCATCCCACTATTTCTTTGCGGGCGTCATAAGTTTCACCATTGTAAATATCTGAGTTGAGAATAGGGCCTGTAGTCACTTTCCAGGTATTATCTGAAAGAATAGTTTCACTGGTTCCGTCGGCATAATTAATCTGAAGCCGGCAGATAAGAGCCTGTTTTTTTCCGTAGAAGTTATTCCCATTCCACGCAATATTGCCGCGATACCAGCCATCGCCCAGGACAGCTCCAATCGTGTTTTTCGCTTTAATTTGTGAAGTCACATCATAAGTTTGGTACTGAATTCGGTTCTTGTAACTGGTCCATCCGGGTGTAAATAAATCGGTACTTACTTTTTGACCATTCAGGAACAATTCATAAAGCCCCAAAGCTGAGACATAAACACGGGCCGAAGAAATTTTCTTTTCAGATGAGAAATCTTTTCTTAAATACGGACTTGGCCTTGAATCTTTAAGGTCTTGGTCCGAGGCAGATGTTATCCATGAAGCCTTCCACAAATCAGCATCCAGAATTCCCATTTCCCACGATGCAGGCTCACACCATGCAGTGGCTTTGTTTTCATTGTCCCATACGCGAACCTGCCAGTTGAGGCGTTGCATTGACTTTAATGCTGGTCCTTCATAAACAATATCGACTGATTGAGCAGAGTTCACTTTGCCTGAAGTCCAGACCAGTTTACCCTTGGCAGTTTGGTCGGTTACTTTAACTTCGTAGGCAGTCTGCATCAGGTTTTCTTTGTCAGAAGCTATTTTCCAGCTTAGACGTGGTTTCTGTATATCGATCCCTATCGGATTTGTTTTGTACTCACAAATGAGATGCTTCACCTCATTTTTTGTGGTAGCTGAAGCCGATAACACACTGAATAAAAACACAAAAAAAGTGATAACCAGGTAATAGTTGTTTTTTTTCATTTATTTATAATTTATTAGCCCCTCTAAACCTCCCCCAAAAGGGGCGGCTTAAAAAAGGCAATTAACGAATTTGTGCCAATAATTTTTATCCATTTTGAATAATCTCAACCCAAATGTCATTTGATATTCGGGTGGAGAGTTTTCCTATAAAGGTGATTACTGCGATTTAAAATTAGTTTTCAATTCCAATAGTTAATTTATTGACAGACTTAAAAGCTGCACTGGTCCCAACAACCCAGATTCTTTTAATGGTGAATTAGCCTGATAGAATGGCATGGTTGTGTATGTGATTTTTGTTTTTGTTTCAGGTTGCTGATCACCAATTAAACGGTTCACCCACAAGTCAGTCACTTTAACTTCAAGTGCATTTTCACCCTGTTTCATCGCTTCCGTTACATTCAACCGGAATGGTGTTTTCCACACTATTCCCAATGATTTGCCATTTACCACTACTTCGGCGAGGTTTTTAACTGAACCCAGATCAAGCCAGATTTGTGAGCCTTCCTTAAACCAATTGGCAGGTGCCTGAATGGTTTTTGTGTAGCTTCCCGTTCCTGAGAAATATTTTACTCCAGGGTCGGTGTTTTCACTCCATGAAGCTAGCTGATCAAGAACGATCTTTGCAGGTGCTCCGCGATTTGACTGGAAGCTGACATTCCATGCGCCATCAATAGAAGAAAGTTTTGTTTCTACCGGTTGTGCCAATTTCAGAGATGATGATTTGGCCTCATTACGAAAAACAACGAAAATGGCATCACTTGGTTTCAGGTTCAATGGTACAGTTGTGCGTCCGTTTGCAATGGTATAGGATGCCTGCTTAATCTCACCAGTTTCAGGGTTCCATATTTCGGCCGTTTTTCCTTCGACACCAAAGGTTGCTTCAAGGTTTTCAGCATTCGTATTTCTATTATTCACCCAATAGATATCGGTATCCTCCAACTTCCGGTGAACGAACATCAATTTTGTCGTATTCTGAGGTTTGGTATACTCAAAATCAGGTGTAACCTTTAAGGTAGAAAGAACTTCAGCAATCGTTTTTCCGGAAAAGACTTTTCCTTTGCCTACAGTGTTTTCACCTTTTTCGTTTGCCCAAAGTTCATTGACAATGGTTTTAAACTCATCCTGGCTATCGCTCAAAGTAGGAGTACCAACCGGTTTATCCCCAACTACAATGGCTCCAGCTTTTACTATTTCGCTAATCTTCCGTAGGACAGGCAATGACATATATCTGGCATTCGCATCAAGAGCCAGCAAGCGGTAGCTCATGCCACTTGGTGTTATAAGCTGTCCGGTTTTATCAACTGACAAAATATTTGTGACAATGTCGGCATTTACAAAGTCGTAATTATAGCTCGGTGGTACATCAGGTAATTTGTCTCCAAAAAGAGCAGTGATATTATTGTCTTCGCCATAGAAATAGGCAACATCAGCAATAAATTTCCCCTGTTGAAGCATATAAGAACTGCGGGCAAGGTAAGTCAACCATGGTTTTGACTGTTCTGCCCAAGTCTCATGCCTGGTAAACCATTGACCGAATGGTCCTAGTCCAAGTCCGGGAATTTTATCATTTACCGGTTGGTGTACCGAAGTATGGATCACAAAACGGTTCAAGCCATTGGCTAACTCCATGTCAGCTGTTGGCTTCAAAGTTTCTGGCGACCATGCCCATGCCGTTCCGATAGCAGTCATAGATTCGGCAGCGACAAGGTTCTGTCCATAAATATGAGCTACTGAGGCTGATTCACGAACATCTGCATTATAGCTAGTAGCAACTTCGGTTCCCCCATCAAATCCTCCTGGTGTCCAGGTGGCGCTCATCGGAACATCTGATTTACTTTTTACCTCCATACCATCAGCAATAAAGGCGCGACCCGATTCATGAGATTCAGTGTAGCGTCCCATGCCACGTTGATGAAGAAGCGTAGTCATTTGGTTATAATGGTTTTTGGTTAAAAGGTCACTTAAAGTGCGGCGGAAATCCCAAAGAAACTGATCGCTTGCAACGGCGCTTTCAACAATATGGCCTGAAAGAACAGGAAGCCAGGGAAGCATATCGTATCCGCGCATATTTTTAAAATCTGCCATTAAATTATCTGTCCAGTTCTGAGCACCTGCTTCCCAACTATCAGTAATGATGTATTGAAGACCTTTCTTACCCATCAATCCGCCGGTTGCATCTTTGTACTGATCAAGATAATTCGTAAGATATGCTTTAACATGGTCAGCATTTAGTTTATCTACTTCAAGTCCTGTGGCTTCAGGAGACGCAGGATGGTTTGTTATTCCAAGTAACGAATAGCCCAGGCGAAGTACGATCCAGTTGCCAGCTGGCGGAGTCCAGTCCAGTTTGCCATCTGCGCCCATTTTTGATGTCAGATCAATCAGCCCTGTTTTCGAAATACTATTCGATACTTCAAGAGTTGCCTTGTCGTATAAATTAGCTGTTGCAGAAAATGCTGCTTTTTCTTCGAATCGGTTTACACGGGCCCCAGTATAAAGAACAAGTTCAGCTATTTTAGTGCCAGTTGGAGCAGGTGGTCCCGCTTTTCCTCCCAAACCAATTGAGGCTAAAATGTTTCGGGGAGGAGCAACGTTTTGGAATGCAAAACGAAAATATTTAGCTGTAACCGGAGTAAATGTAATCGTATTTTGTGCTACCCCACTTACTGGAATTCCAAGAATAGTTCGGAATGATTTTCCATCGTCACTTGCCTCTAAGAATCTGGTATCCTTAGGTACACCTCTTGAAAACATACCCAAACTACCACCACCTACAATTGAGAGAGACTGCATTGTTTCGGGTTTGGCAAATTCAAATTGTATCCAGGCATTTTGTCCTTCAGGAGCTGATGGTAGAAGAGTGGTCTTTTGCAAATCGCCATCTGTGAGGGTCAAAAGATCAAATTTTCCGCCACTCGATGTTACTTTCGGATTGAGTTCCTCCATAGAAAAATCGTTCTCAGGTACGGGAAAAGCCACAACTGAAATGTCGGTATAAAACTCAGAAGTTGGATGTGTTTCTGATAATGAACCCATTTCATCGTTAAGCTTTAAGTTCTGAAACCTACCAGTGGTTTTTGGTGGATTTGGAAGTATGCCAGTAAAGTGTTCCCCTCCTTTAAGCCGGATTTCGCTCCATACATACTTTTTCATGGCTTGAGCCGGTGTTACCCAAGGGCCGCCGCTTTCGCTCCATCCGGGTGATCCAGCAATGGCCATCTCAAGACCTAATGAGTCGGCTAGTTTTGTTGTGAAAAGAAATGCATCCTTCCATTCAGGTGTCATGTAGACCAAGCGTTTATTGACAATTTGAGGTGTATTAAACGCAGCATCAAAATTCTGAAAGCCTCCAATCCCAGACCGTTTCATCCACTGGAGGTCGGCTCTAATTCCTTCCTTGGTTATGTTTCCGTTCATCCAATGCCACCATACGCGAGGCTTGGCACTTTCCGGAGGATTAATAAATCCGGCTTCAAGGTCGACTGATGTTTTTGCAGATGGACCTTTACAACCTTCGATAACCGTACCTAACGAAAGCAAAACTACGGCAAAAATCAAAGATCGATTAACTTTATTCTTTAGATTATTTTTCATAATTACTTTAGTTTTTATTTCTACTAAAATAGACTTGAAATTTTAGAAAGTGAATGAATGAGTATTTTTTTCTAGGGTAGTAAGATCTTAACCATTTAGTGCAATTGCTTTGACTGAAATGAGAAAATTTAGGTAATAGGATTTGATTCATTGGGTTAGTTTTTTTTTATCATCAAAAACAATCTAAATTATCAACATCGGGAAAGCCGACAAGGCCATTGCGGAGTGTTTTTGTATTTTGGTTAGCAACATTGGCATTAGGAGTTTCTTTTACCTCAGGGTTTTG
>Ga0302215_10003538_pt1 | contig 10433 bp, 10 predicted proteins | sample II_Fen_N3_1_FD_194580 | JGI IMG/M metagenome (GOLD analysis project Ga0302215, IMG submission 194580) | Peat permafrost microbial communities from Stordalen Mire near Abisko, Sweden - II_Fen_N3_1 | ecosystem: Environmental > Terrestrial > Soil > Wetlands > Permafrost | place: Sweden: Abisko... | reverse complement strand
ATAATATCAGCCGATTTGCTCAACGGATTGACAATGAAGAAATCCTCAGAGTCTGCAATGGGAGTGATGATATTGTGATTGGATAACATATTACTTAACCCCAAAGGGGAATTAAATTAGTATAGAATAATGTTGAAATTGCCCTAACCCAAAAAGAGAAACGAACATTCTCTATTCCCCTTCAGGGGTTAGGGGTCTTTTTCTCATAGCTTAGTCATGACAACCGGCTACGATAATCGAATTTTTAGCGCAACATTGTGCTACTTTCGATTCAGTGTTGTTGCTCGAACAGCAACTTTTTTTCACTACACTTTTCATAAATAATTATTTTTAGTTGGTGAATAACGGTTTAAAATTAAACCTTTTATCTTGTCCCCAAAAATCTCATTAATGAGATTTTTTTAAACCCCCATGTGGGGGTCAGGAGGTTATTATTTTCTGCCTGAAATCGTGAAACTGGCAACTTCTGCCTGACCTTTTGCATAAGGTTCCGATTCTTCAAATATCTTTATATCGGTGAATCCTGCATCTTCCAACATAGTCAGATATTCTGCCAGGGTCACTGACCCTGCCCAGCATTCGGCTACTGCTGCCGGATCATTCCGGTATTCTTCTGCAATAGGCTGCGTGGCATAAATATCACTGACTACAAAACGTCCACTTTTTTTCAGTATGCGATAAACTTCACTCCATACAGCTGGTTTGTCAGAGGCGTGGTTAATGGTGCAATTGGATATAATCAAATTTACACTGTCGTTTCGCAAGGGCAGACTTTCAAGTTCAGCTTTCAGTATCTTTGCGTTCTGCACTTCAAACTTTTCAAGGTTGGCATTCGCTTTGGCAATCATTCCTTCCGAAATATCAATTCCATACACATAGCCTTTTTCTCCAACATCTTCAGCCAATCGGATTACGTCATTTCCACGTCCACTTCCCAAATCTACACAAACCTCACCCGATTGGGCTTTGGCGTGATTTATTGCACCGCCACACGACAAACAACAGCTGGTTTCACTCAAGCTGGTATACCGTTCATTTATTGCTTCTGTTATCATTTTTACAGTATTAAATTATCGTTGTAGTTTACGGTCTAAACTAATCCAACTTCCACCATTGTAAACATTAGTATAACCGCGAGATTTTAGTCCACTCTGAGCCAAACCGCTTCGGGAGCCGGAAGCACAGCAAGTAATAAGTACCTTATTTTTATCTTTAAGTTTTCCTAGATTAGCATCAATTTTGTCCAAAGGTATATTTACCGACCCTCTGATATGACCACCTGCATATTCACCTTTGGTACGAACATCAATAACTATAGCACCTTCGCGAGCCAACTCTGCAAAATCTGCTTTTGGGGCAACTCCAAATAATTTCTTTAATGTTTCTAACATATTATTTCTGATCTATTTTTGTTTCACGCAGCAAAGATAAATGAAATATTTTGAATTATCACAGTATCACTAATAAATTATTATACTATCACTAATAAATTATTGTAGTATCACCTAATATTTCATTATCTTTGTACCGATATTTTCATTCTAACGAATCCAAACAGCTGATAATATGATATTTAAAGAGAGTTTGTCAACCGAGTTGGCCAATCAATTATTTAACGATAACGAAAAAGCGTTGAAATTCATTGCCGATACCAAATGGGAGGACGGTTTTGTCTGCCGAAAATGTGGTCATACAAACTATTGCGAAGGAAAGTCACCATCTGCTCGTCGCTGTACGCGTTGCAAAACCGAAGAGTCAGCAACTGCTCACACCTTGTTTCATAATATCAAATTCCCCATCAATAAAGCTTTCTATATTGCTTATAATGTATGTGTGGAAGGAAAAGAGTTTTCGTCCTACGATTATTCCGACAAACTGGAGCTAAACCAAATGACCTGTTGGAAATTCCGCAAACGGATCAAAGAATGCGTTATGAAACATAGCTCAAAAAAAAGCAAGGTTGCAATAAAAACTATTTTATTATCGGACGAATATTAAATAATAGTCTAAATATACGATAACTACAAAGTATCAAATAATTAAATAGCACTATGATAGTATTCAAAAATGGCATTGTTAGTGCACGTATTTTTATGATGTACAACCATTTTCCTTGCACAAGAACGCTATTAAATGCGAGGAACACGTCATGCTTCGCTCTTCCGACCTCGTCCGGTGAGCCGAAAAACAAGTGAGTGAAGCGTAGAAATACCCACTGTTTGACGACCGCAGGGAGGAGTTTGGGGATTTCAGCGTCACGAGCGCTAGTTTTTCGAGCGAAGCGGGTGCAGTCTTGACTTTTTTGCTTACTTTTTGTGTTAAGACAAAAAGTAAGTCGGGGTTTGGGGCGGACAGCCCCTTTGAAAAAGAAATTACAGTGAATTTTTCAGTAGACACTAAATATACGATAACTACAAAAATACCACTATAACTTATATGTGCAAATTTCATCGACTCCGGCTTATTGCTCCGAAGTGCTAATGTAATAATAGGACATCCTGTCAAAACGGAATGTCCTATTATTATGAAACGGAGAGTATGTAATGTCACTTAATTACAATCTTGCCGAGTGCTGGTGTAAACAAAACTATATTTCTAAACTTTCAATATATTTCAACGCTTCATTTTCATTTTCCTCTATCGCTATCTCAACGGCACGTTTGGCAGTTTCCAATAGTAGCTCTGATTGTTTTTGAAGTAGAAAACTCTCAGAAACATTCTCTTTGATTTTTTGTTGAATAGCGTCTTCAATAAAAGGCACTGGAATGTCCTGAAACTCTGTTTTATTTATTGCTGTTAGAATTGTTCCTGAGCAACTTTTCTTAAGGATGTTTTGCATTGGTTCGGATTTGAACAAAACCAACAATGTTTCTGAATTTATTTTTTTTGAGTTAATAATATAAAAACCTGTAGAGCAAAGTGCATTATTATATTCTTCAGTTATTACAGCGCAACTGTCTAACGAACCCTCAATAGAAGAGATTATCACATCTCCAGTCTTAACTTTTCGTCTAGCTCTTGTTGGTAATTCAATACCTTGTGCTGTAGTACAACCTTTAATTTCTCCTGATTTTCCAATATCAGATAATTCAATATAATTATATTCTTCATTATCTTCTGGTTTGAAATTACTATCCTTTTGTACACATGAACGTTGAATTGTATCACATCCATTTGGATAACTACAAATCAAATTTATATAATCATCATATTTTTTCTGATAATACTCTGCATCCAGTCTACCGGTTTTCAAAAAGGAATCCTTATAACTCTTTATATTTACGGAGTCTGTGTTTGGCTCAAAATTATTTAAACCAATGGCTTCTAATAAAATGTATTCAGCCGTTTGATATTGCTGCGCTGTAGCATTCCTTTTTCTTTCCGATTCCGAAATCAGATTTTCAATGTGAATCTCAAAACTATCTGAAAATACAGGTATCTTCAAACTCTTTATCAATGACATATTGATATTGGGCTGCCCTGTAATAGTTTTAAACCGATTTATTTGATTTTGACCATGCTTGGAGTTCAAAAAGGTTGAAACAATATATGGATTCAGATTCGGTTTTAAAGTTACTTTTGCAATGGCTTGATTTGAACTGCAAACTTTATATCTATCATATACCGCCACACGCCCTAAATACTCTCCCGCCATTGTAACAAGTACTTGCCCTTTTTTACAATGGGATTTATACAACAGAGCATGACTTTCGTCATCAACATATTTATCAATATTCCAGTCGATATAATTATGCCTGATATTTTGAGTCATCAAAAACGGTATTCCTGAATCAGTAAAATTGATAAGATTACACAGGGAGTATGCACCGAAATTTTGTACAGAAGTAGAAAGTTCTTCTACGGTATGATTCGGTTTTGAATTAATTAATCGGTCCGATTTAATGTATTCTTTTTTGAAAGTGTTTGCATCAATCCTGAAATCAATAATTGAAGAACAAACACTATAATTTATAACAACTGCTTCCAGCCCTTCCAATAATGCGTTATATTTCGCTTCGTCGAAAGGGCTATTTAAAAAAAACTGAGTTGCTCCTTTTTGGCGAATTCGGCAAAAGCTTCAGCTATACCATCACGGGTTAATCCGTCGTGATTGAAGAGGTCGTGTTTTATGATTAAGTGTCCGTGGGTGTCAAGAACATATTCGTCCAGATTTTGAGCTGTTTTTACATATTGTATTTCCGGTTCTTTCAGTTCCAATTCACCTTGTACTGGCTGTGGTGCAATAGGTTCAACCTTATATACGTTCGGTAAGTCTCGCTTTCGGATATATATTTTCTCGCCGCTGTTGTCTTTGCTTGGTTCTTGCATGGAAGCAAAAAAGATGGGGTAATCTTCAACCTTAGGACATAACCCGAGTTCCCCTCCTTTGGAGGGGTTAGGGGTGGTCTCATCCCATTTTTGAACCAACAACACACTGGTTTTTGTTCCTGTATGTGGTTTAAACACGTTACCGTGTAAACCTACCACACCCAATATACGGCATCGCTCCGCAATAAACTCACGTATCTGCTTGTCGCTGCTATTATTGAATCGTCCTTGTGGCAATACAATAGCCATACGTCCGCCCGGTTTCAGAAAATCGAGATTCCGCTCAATAAATAAAATATCCCGCCCAATAGCCGATTGATATTTCCCTGCTGCATTCTTGCCTAATTCGTATTTTGATATAATACGACTTTCTTTAATGTCTCCGGCAAAAGGTGGATTGGCCATCAATATATCAAATCCGAAATCACGGTTGCTATTTTTGTCGGTTCTTAATTTCTTTAGTTTTTTCCAACCTTCGTAATAAGTATCTTTCCAATCCTCATCGTCCAGTTTTTCGTCCCAACGTTCCCAATCGAGCGTATTTAAATGTAAAACATTAGTTTGTCCATCACCAGCTATCAGGTTCAAAGTTCGGGCTACACGTACCGTTTTTTCGTCAAAATCGATGGCAAATACTTTGTCATTCACATAATCAGTGCAACGTGGCGGTTTTTGCTCCAACGTAAAAAGCGAACTTGCATCAGGTACAATTTTTTTCCAGACATGAAAAATGGTATGAACCGGGAAACCGCAACTTCCAGCCGCTGTGTCAATCATGGTTTCATGTTCTTGTGGATTGAGCATTTTTACACACATGTCAATCACATAACGAGGAGTGAAGTATTGACCTTTTTCTCCTTTACTGCTTTTACCTATCAGGTATTCAAAAGCATCGTCAACTACATCCAGGTTGCTGTTAAATAGCTTGACGTCTTGCAACGATGAGATACAAACAGAGAGATGTGAAGTGGTTAGTTCAATTTTAGCATCATCGGAGAATACACCCGACCATTTGACTTTTGCCCGATTGAATATGCTTTGTATTTTTTCCTTTAATTCTGTTTCTGTATCACCATAATTTCGGAATTCAAGATAACGTTTTCTATCTCGTCCCGATTCCATTTCATCAAACAACTTAGTGAAAATCAATTTAAACAATTCCTCAAATGCATCAACCCCAGCACCTGCCAACACTTCATTTTCCATTTCCAGAATAAGGTCTTTCAATGATTTCCGTTCATTTACCAACTTATCTTTTTTAATTAAGTCGTCAAGTGTCCAACGCTCCGAAAGTATATCCGAAAGTTTTTCAATGGCTCGTGGTATTGCTGGTAAATCTTCAAAATAATTAGGGTCTTTGCGATGATAATAAGAGATAGAATCACCGTTACTCCACACACCAATAGGAGCACCCGTAGCGTTGCAATAACCTCTCAATTGTTCTTTACCATCTTTTAGTTTTGGCTTTTTCAGCTCAATCAAAATGTAAGGTGCACGTTTATTGTCCTTGTCAAATATAACAATATCTGCTCGTTTCTTTTCAATACCAAATGAAACTGCATATTCCAACTCAATACGTGAAGGATGATAGCCATAATCATCAATCAAAATCTGCAAATACAGTTGTCGTATTGTTTCCTCTGGTGTCAGTTTAATTTCCTTATTGCGTACCAAACAATTGACATATGGCACTGCAATTCCTTTGCTATCTATTCTTTCTATAATTCGTTGTTCAAGTTTTTGTTGTTCGGGGATATTGAACTGGGTAAGTTTGTAATAGGAATCTTTGAGAATTTCAGCAAGGGTCATGGGGCTTTGGGGGTTAGTGCATCACACTAATTGCCCCGGAATTCAATCCATAAAAAAAGCGTGGACTAAATTCTTACCCACCCTCAAGCCCCTAGGAAGGCCACACAGAAATGATAAGTCAAAAGCCCACGCCGGTTGGCATGAGCATTTTGCTTATTACTCCATTTCTGTGTTCGCTAAAGAGAAATTTCCTAGGTTTCTGAGGGTGCGAACAATAGCAGAATGCTATTTATAATATGTTGAAAATAAAAGTACTATCTGTTTTTGTAGATTGTTTAATTTTTATGTTTTGCAAAAATACAAAAAAGCAACGGTACTCATGCAAACGCAGCCAATAAAAATTACAGTTGTTTAGCCTCATATCATTCTTTCTGCTGTCTCCGGTATATATCTTTTGCATTTATTGAATTTGATTGATTGTTTAATAAAAATAATAAAAGCGTTGCTGTCCTTTTTATTACATGTAAAAACTGTGATGTTCATCACAATTCAAAAATAATATTTCTTTGATGAGCTTTTTATAAAAACAATATTATAGTTTTGTACAGACTTCTTTTCTGATACTATTTCAACATTGTATTAACGATTAGTGCATTTGATAGACATTTTCAATAAAAAGATAACAGTTATTGGGTTGCACACGCTTTGTTAACGAGCGACCTCGTCCGGTGAACCGAAAAACAAGTGAAGTTGGCGCTTGAAACTGTCCTGTTTGAGCGACAAAGGAGCGAGTTTGGACGGTTTCAGCCAACTGAGCGTAAGTTTTTCGAGTGAAGTGGGCGCAGTCTTGAACTTTTTTGCTTCGTTTTTTGGTTCAAGCCAAAAAATGAAGTGGGGTTTGGGGTAAAACCCCAATATAAAAGATATTCAATCTTATAAATGACTAAGGGTTAATCTTGAATATATTACAATTAAAATCACATCTATGGCTAAAGTTCTTATTTTAGGGGCTGGCATCTCCGGGCACACAGCCGCTTTAATCGCCAAAAGAAAACTGGGAAAAAATCATGAAGTGGAAGTGATTAGCCCAAACAGTAATTATCAATGGGTTCCATCAAACATTTGGGTTGGAATGGGATTAATGACTCCAGAGCAGGTAAAGTTTGAACTTGCTCCAGTCTACAAACGTGCCGGAATTGGTTACAAACAAGCTTTGGCTATTTCACTGCATCCCAATGGTGATAAATCCACGGATAAAGGCTATGTGACGATTAAGTATGTCACAGGCGATTTGAAAGACAAAGAAGAAAACGTTGAATACGACTTTCTGATAAATGCCACAGGCCCCAAATTGAACTTTGCTGCAACCGAAGGCCTCGGTCCTGACAAGTACAGTTCTTCAGTATGCACATACCAACATGCAACTCACGCATGGGAAAACCTCCAAAAGTGTTTCAAAAAAATGGAAGCCGGCGAAAAACAACGAATACTGATTGGAACTGGTCACCCATTAGCAACCTGCCAGGGAGCTGCATTTGAGTATTCACTCAATATCGCTTTCGAAATAAATAAGCGCAAATTAAATCACATGGCCGAACTGACATGGATTTCGAACGAATATGAATTAGGCGATTTTGGTATGGGCGGAGCTTACGTGAAACGTGGTGGTTACATCACACCAACTAAAATATTTGCCGAATCAATTTTCAAAGAATATAATATCAACTGGATAGTTGGCGCAGGTGTCAATAAAGTGGAGGAAGGATTAGTGCATTACGAAACATTGGATGGAGAATACCACACCAAAGAGTTTGATTTTGCCATGTTGATACCAAGTTTTGCCGGAGCAGGAATGAAAGCCTATAACAAACAGGACGAAGATATTACCTCCGATATTTTTGTTGCAAACGGTATGATGAAAGTGGATGCCGACTACACACCAAAAGCATACGAAGACTGGAAAGCTTCTGATTGGCCTTCTATCTACAAGTCACCGCTATACGACAATGTGTATGCTGCCGGAATTGCCTTTGCTCCTCCTCATGCTATGTCAAAACCCATGAAAAGTAAGAATGGCACACAGATAAACCCAACTCCTCCGCGAACTGGAATGCCTTCAGGTGTTATTGGACGAATTGTGGCTGAAAATATTGTCGATAAAATTAAAACTGGTACAACAGATCACAAACACAAAGCTTCCATGTCAAAAATGGGCGCAGCTTGTATTGTTTCAGCCGGGTATGGAATTAGCCATGGTCAGGCAGCCGTAATGACAGTGAACCCAATCGTTCCCGATTGGGAAAGATACCCGAAATGGGGTCGAAACATCAATGATACAGTGGGTGAAATTGGCTTGGCAGGTCATTGGATGAAATTGTTTATGCACTACATGTTTCTATACAAAGCAAAAGCACTTCCATTTTGGTGGGTTATTCCCGAATAAAATAAAACGTATCAATCACACTCCTTAAAGATAAAAATCATGAAAACAGAAATAGAAAAAACTGTACCTTACAGCGATATGTCGTTCGCTACTGAACCAACCCGTTGGACAAAATTCTGGAGAAAATCGTTTTTCCTTCAACTAATACGCTTTTTTGTTCTTAACCTCAAAATCATGCGTATTGTTGTCGGTGGGCACTCCTGAGTGTCCAATAATTGCATAGTAAATATAAATTATCAAATTTAATATTACAATCAAAATAATATAATTTCATATTTTGTTGTATCTTTGTAGTTGTAATTTAAAAGATAGAATATCATGAGCGATAAAGAAATTAAACAGCTCACCAATTTAGCTATAACCCTGAAAAAGGAAATATCTAGAGAAAGTGCTTTAGCCACTTTAGTATCGGCAGGGATATTAGATAAAAAAGGTGATTTTACCAAGCCATACAACGATTTAAAAACTGTTGTTGTAGAATCGCGTAACGCCTAATAAATGTACAGCAATAGGAGTAATTTAATTATAGGCTTTCACGGCTGTGATAAAGATGTTCGCGATTCCCTGTTAACCAATCCCAATAACATTCAAATAAGTGAAAAACCGTATGACTGGCTTGGTCATGGTATTTATTTTTGGGAGAATAACTATGCAAGAGCACTTCGCTGGGCAAAGGATAAAGAAAAAAGGGGTGAAATAAAAGAAGCAAGCGTTATTGGTGCTGTTTTGTCTCTCGGCACTTGTTTTGATTTAATGGACAGCAAATTTACAGAAATGGCTGCCGATTATTACGGCTTAATGGAAGCTAATTACGAGGCTCTAGGCAAAGAGATGCCAAGAAACAGAGACGCAAAAGGCGACGTTTACCACGACAAAATTCTACGTGAACTTGATTGTTCTGTGATTGAATATATGCACTATTCAAACGAGGAGCAAATAAAAAAAGACATAAGCGCAAAAGGCTTCAGTACTTTCAAAAAATTTCAATCTTCAAGGGGTGTTTTTACTGAAGGAGGCCCTGCATTCAACGGTTCTGGAATTCAACTTAAAAGCCACATTCAAATTTGTATTCGAGATACGAATTGTATAAAAGGATTTTTCTTACCCCGAAAAGAAGTTTAATAAACACACAATATAAAATTGCTTCAAAATCAAATCAGCTCCACAGCAATGTGGAGCTTTTTTGTCTTTTTATCTGTTCAAAACAATCGTAAACTGGAAATTGCTTGGTTGCGGTCAAAATTAGCTGAAACACTTATCCAGAAAGCATTTCAAAAGAAATACACCGCAACCAAAATAAAAGTTTCCGAAAAATAAAAATCAAGTTAGTTGCGGGGAAAAATCGCTACAACCATTTATAGCAAAGGCTTTGATGCCCTCCGCAACCGCAACTCCGCAACCAAGGGGTGTTTTCAGAAATTTAAATGTGAAAATCTATTTCAGTTGAGAAATAGGAATAAAATCAGGAGGGAAGAGAGTTCGGCCGAAAGCGGTCAGGTTTTCACCTGATAGTTCATTACGGGCAGCTCCGTCAGGGCAAAGTCCCCAGCCTGCAAAAATCCTCACCATTCGTACCTCATGGCTTGCACAGTCTTTTTGCAGGCTTCCGCACAATCCACCCTGCTGTTGTTTTTTTTCTGTCACACTTTTTGCAACCCACGCACATTTGGCACATTGCTTTTTCTCGTTCCTCAAAAAAATCAATAAGCCAATCCACCCACAGGCAAAAAAGACGTTTGCACTCCAACCGCCACCACCGTGCTGCACTTGCGCCAGAAAAAAAACAACTCAAAGCTATTATACATAACATGTAGTTAATAGTCTTTTTCAGCTTTCAGCTGGGGATAAACCCAATAAAAAAGCCTATAACCCCATTATGTATAATAGCCGCACAAAATCAACGCTTTTGCCC
>Ga0302215_10003537_pt1 | contig 10435 bp, 12 predicted proteins | sample II_Fen_N3_1_FD_194580 | JGI IMG/M metagenome (GOLD analysis project Ga0302215, IMG submission 194580) | Peat permafrost microbial communities from Stordalen Mire near Abisko, Sweden - II_Fen_N3_1 | ecosystem: Environmental > Terrestrial > Soil > Wetlands > Permafrost | place: Sweden: Abisko... | reverse complement strand
GAAAGATCATCGGGGCATCTATCACCGCATCATCCATCAGTTTATGGTATTGCAAACCAACGAGCAGGGTAAAATATGGTTATTCCGCTTGCAACTGAACCGCATGGCATCGCAGGACTATGAAGTACCACCCCGCGGAATGATTATCGTTAATACCAGAACCAATAAAAAGCTGATATGGAGCAACGAAAGCTGCTTAACGCCCCGCGAGATAGAAATAGCCGGCTATCTGGCTGAAGGGTATGATAGTAAGAAAATAGCCAAAAAACTATTTATTAGCAAGAACACGGTGGACAATCACAGGCGCAATATTTTACGCAAAACACAAACACCCGATACCGGATTAGCCCTGCTCTATGCACGCACCATGGGGCTGATCTAATTACCACTTCCGCGCTGCTTTTAGCAACAAGCATAAAATTGACAAATATTGATTTCCAGCACTTTATAAAAAATACAACCCACCTAACCGTTCGGACAGATGACCTTGAAGCCATAGAAATGGACATTGGAGTTTCTTCAATGCACATTTCTATTTCTTTAATGTATATTTCTATTCCTGCAATGTACATTTCTATTTCTTTAATGTATATTTCTAATTCTAAAATGTACATTTCTATTTCTACGATGTACATTTCTATTTCTTCAATGTACATTTCTATTTCTTCAATGTGCATTTCTATTTCTTCAATGTGCTTTGTTGTCATAAAAATGTTAGCTATTATTCTATTTATACGACTCAACGCCCTATCCTTGCACTCCATTATTTTACCTAACCGACTTGTTCAACCGCCCAATCGCATTAACGCAACAGTACATCACTTTCTCCCACTTATAGGGTACTCTATCTACTGCCGAAAACGATGCAATGCCGCTTCTACCCTAGCGGATAGAATCTCGTAAGTACCAGCTTGTTCCACCACCCATAGCAAAAAACAACTATTTTAAAAATTAATTAAACAACACGTTGTTAATGCGAAAATTTGTTTCTACCTTTGGGGCTGAATTTTAATTAAAAATAGCCAGAACACCATTATAAACTCAACTTAGTGAAATTTCTGTATAAGCACCTATAAAAAATACCTTTGTTTTTATACAGTACTATTTATCAGAAAGGTAAGTTCAAATATCCCTATAGATAAAACGGAAATAAGGTCACCTAGGTGCCGATATAAATTGTTATGGGCAATAGTAAAAAAAAAAAAAGACTCGTTGGTTGAAAAATCTTTGAAGAACTGTCCGCTTTTCGGTTGGACTTTATGACTTGTCAGTTAGACAGAATTAGCTGGTTTCCGGTATTTTGCTCGGCGGACAATTCCTCGCAGATTTTTATGGAAATAGAAAAACAAGACAACTTTGCATTTCGATTATAGACTATATGAACAACAACTTCAAAGTCTAATACAAACAAGTAAACACTTAAGAAATATATTATTATGGAAAACTACATTAATTCAATTCTAACAATTATTCTAATTGGGATATATTTATACAACACTAGGGCTCAGAATAGCAAAATTAAAGCACAATCAGATATTATTAGTGATCTTAGAGAGCACGTTAAATTTTTTGACCTAAAAAAAATAAAAGAATATGTCGAATTAAGAGAATCTGAAAAGGACAAACTTTTAGAATTGACCAAACAAGCTATTGAAAAGGAATTTGCATTAAAACAAATGACAGTTCCAATTGAAAATACTCAAATAGTGCATGGAAATAAAATTGACGAAACAGTTGATATTATGATTGAAAACTATATAGTTGAACCGTATATCTATATAGCAATGGATTTAGTCTGGAAGTCTGAACAAGAAATTGATATTGTTTTGAATGACAATTTTCCAAAGTCCAAAGCTATATTAAAGAATGCAATTGAAAATGCTCAATCTAAGATTCGAGAAAAAGTTGGTATTCAAGATTTAAAGGAGGTTAAACGTCAAATTGAGAACAAATAATAGCTTATTCATTGAAGACAAACAACTACAAATAAACAATTTGCTATTATACAGCCGATAACAAAATGACTTAAAAAACGAAACTACAGGCCATAACACACGCCTATGTGTTTTGGCTGGCTGACGTGATTTTTGCAGTCTTTGCGCCCGCATTTCCTTTGTCGTTTCACGACAGCGAGCACTCCCGCAAACCGCCAAATGCCCATAGCCTCGGTCATTAGGGGCAAGTGTAAAAAAAAAATAGAGACAAGCAAAATGAATGAAAATCTGAAGTTATAAATGAAAGATTTCATAAGGACAAACACGATATAATTAAACTAAAATCATGAAAACTTTTATTTGGAGACTTACATTTTTTCTCAAGAAAAGACCATATTGGCTACAGATAACAATATTCTTTCTTTTATCACTACTGATTGCTCTAGGAGCTATTCCATTTAAAATTATAATTGATAAAGTACTGGGAGAAAATATTTCAGCACCAAAGACTAACTCATGGTTTGTTCTTGGAATAATTGCTCCTTTATTTGAAACTTTTATTAATCAGTATGTACCATTTAAGTTATTTCAAAATTATGATTGGCTTAAAAATAAATATGGATTATATATTTTATCTTCTGCGCTAGTATTTGGATTAATGCATTGGTATAGTGTTCAATATATTATATTCGCATTTTCTGTAGGACTCGTTTTAGGATATTCTTACTTCTTCTATAGCAAGACTCCTATTAAGGCTTTTTGGAGCACGACATTACTTCATTCATTAAGAAATACACTGTCATTCCTATTAGTAATGTATGGTGGAAAATAAAACGACCGAATAATTGAACTACAAATTAAATATAACTCAATAAATTTTATAAACATGAAATTACTTGACCTTGACTTCAACATTATTCCTCTATGGCTTATAATAATGGCTTTGATTCTTTTCATTATTCTACTTGCGGTTGCTTTAATAACCGGAAGAGAAGTAAGTATGTGGCAAATTAAAATTGGTGGGAGAAGCGATAACAATAAGTTTTCTAAACCTAAAGCAACAGCCTCCTTCGATAAAGAAAAATTTGAGAATATTTTAACAATCTCTGTCGTGGCTTTTTTTAAAAGCTATGATGGATATGGTAGTCCGGCTCAAATCATTGGAGAAGCAAAAGGTATTATCAATAGATTTTCTTCAGAAATGCAAAATGCGACAAACAATATCCAAAACGAGATCCAATTTAAAAAAGATCATGACAATAATTGGACTTATGCAAATCTGCTAAGAGACGGACTGCTCCTAGTAAACTATATTGGACTGACATACCAAACTAAAGAGAAAAATCAAATCTTTTTGGAAATGACTATGCCTCAAATTCAAATTGAAAAAAAATATGAAAACACCTGATTGTACAAACAAAGATAAACACCTAGCCCCTGACACACGCCTATGGGCACAGGCTGGCTGACGTGCATTCCGGCAGTTTTGCTCCCGCATTCACCTTGTCGTTCCACGACAGCGAATGCTCCCGCAAACCGCCAAATGCCCATAGCCTCGGTCGTTAGGCGTAATGCTAAAAAAAATAAAATGTAGAATTATCTATGAAACTAACGAGAAAAAAAGTACTGGAAGATTTAGCTTCATCATCCATATATGGAAATCTTGGAATCTTTGCTGGTGCAGGTGTATCAATGGCGATATGGATAATGGTTGGGAAAATATTGCATTATCTTGGGGAGAATTGTTAGAAAAAGCTTCCATAAAATTTAAAATTAATTTTAATTCTGAGATAAGTTCATTTGGATTATCTTATCCTGAACTTGCCACAAAACTTTGTAAAAAAATTGCAGAAAAAGAAAACATTAAATATGAAACTGCTGTAAGTAAATTAAAAGAAAAGCTTGCAGAGTTGACCTCATGGTATCCAGACAAAGCAAAACGTGATGAATATTATAAATTATTTGACATTTTAGATCCAGCTTGGATAATAACAACCAATTACGATTTAATTTTAGAAACTATACTAACTGGCAGATCAATTTCATTAGGTCCAGACAATCAACTTATTGCTCCGAAAGGATTTATCCCTGTATATCATTTACACGGAATAAGAACAAACCCAAGTTCGATTATTATAACTCAAGAAGATTACATAAGTCTTTTTAGACCAAATGAATATAGACATATAAAATTACCTTTAACTATCAAAGAATCAACGACACTAATTTTAGGTTACGGTTTAGGTGATATAAATGTACTAACTGCTTTAGATTGGAGTAAAAATGTTTTTGAAAAGCTAAAGGCCAATCATCCCGATTTACTAGTGCAAGTTTTGAGAAAAGAAGAACCAAATTTGATTCCGTATCTTGACAACAATAATATCATTATAATTGAGATAGACGAAATATCTTCATTTTTAGCAGAACTGAAAGATGTTATAGTTGAAAAACTGAAAGAAGAAAAAGAAAAGGCAAATAGCTTAAAGGATATTGAAGAATTCTATAAAAACCCTGATATAAACGATATTGAGAAATTTATAGATAATAAAGAATATAGATTGGAAACTATTGAACTATTGACTGATTTTAAAGACTATTTAATCACTGGATTTTTAGAGTATTTTTCACAAGTAATAGGGAAACTTTGGGAGCGAGCAAGACCAGATGGGGCTTTCTACGCATATGGCCAACAATTAGAAGTTTATTTGGACATCATAATAAATAGCAACATTAACAATATGCCGCCGGCATTAATTGAAATGGTTGCTTATAATTTAAATTCTGTTGGTTCTTATGTTGGGTTGCGCTATGGTGAAAGTCGTGCTGCTTATAATTTATGGGAAAGATTGAAAGGTGACATACCTAAGGAATCCGTCAAAGAATTGAGAAATATAGCATATTCGCACAGTTTTTACAATTTAAAGAAATTATTAACTGGATTGTGAAGTCAAAAAGCACATACGCCTAACACACGCCTATGTTCATTGGCTGGCTGACGTGCAATTAGCGGTCTTTGCTCCCGCATTCACTTTGTCACTTTGCGAAAGTGAATGCTCCCGCAAACCGCAGGTGCGCATAGCCTCGGTCGCTAGCGGCAAGTTTAAAAAAAATGAATATCACTTTCTAATACATATTAACTGTAAATGATCGTTCAAATATTATCGCAATTATGAACCTATAAAATTTCCACGACATGATAAATAAATTAAAAGAAAACTTATTGCTGTGTTTTACACTTTCGTTAATTGTATCATATTTTGCTTGTTATGGATATTACATGTATTTTCATATTGACATAACTTCATTTCTTTCAATTGAAGATCTGACAATCATTTTTACCAGGTGGATTTGGACTTTGACACTAATTATAATTATTCTTATTTACCTTATATACTCAATATTAGAGAAGGTTGGTAGCAATAATAGTTATTGGGATAAGACAATTGGAAAAACAATGTTCAAAAGAAGGACTCTTTTTGTTTTGCCTATAATTATACTTGTTATTCTATCTGCGTTCATTTACAAGGAAGTTGCTACATACATAGTATTAACAACTAGTTTCGGAGCTGTAATTTTACTTTTGGTTAGTCTAGTTTTTCTTGTATTTTCTAGTTTTAAAGACAAAAAAGAACTAACTGAATTAGAGTACAAAGACTGGATAAATTTAATTGTTGCAGCTTATATATTTATTGTTTTCATTCCTTTTGTTTCTGGGGCTATAGTTGCAAATAAAATGACAAATAGCAATATTCAAGTGAAATTTGAAAATGGCACTTCCTTGAATACAACTGACTCTATCAATCAAGTTTTTATTGGAAAAACGACTAAATACTTTTTTACTTATGACACATTAAGAAAAACTACTACAGCTTATAATATGGAGAAAGTGAGTAGTCTGACTATAATGGGAACTGGAAAAGTAAAACAAGAGATAATCAAAAGAAAAATAAAAACTAGCCGCTAACACACGCCTATGGTCATTGGCTGGCTGACGTGCATTCCGGTAGTTTTGCTCCCGCAAACCGCCAAATGCCCATAGACTCGGTCGTTATGCCATATCTAAAAAAAAGAAAAAAATGAGTGAACCACAAAAATTAACCACAGAGACAATCATTGCGATAATATCTGCAATAGCAGCAATAATATCTGCCATTGTAGCTTACACAAGTTATAGAGTTGCTAGAAAATCTTTGAAATTATCTGTAAAACAATATAATGAGAATCAATCAAATTTTGATTTATATTACAATGAAGGTTTTAGATTTATAGCAAAAAGTGGCAAAGAAACAAAGCGACTTTTATTATTTCACATAACCCTTAGAAACAAATCAAAATTCAGAAATACATTTAAAGCGGATTTAGAAATTGAATATCTAAGAGCAGATGACAGTGTAAATAGATTGACAATAGAACACAATCCCGAATTGCAAAAATTCCTAAAAGAGAAAAATCTAACCATTTTTCCTAAAGACATTGAACTCGAAGCAAATGCCACTTCAACAAAATGGGTGATATTTGAACAACCAATTTTATTTGACAGTACATATAGAATTGAGAAATATGGGTTAAGGCTACTAGATCTATCTGACAATAAATCAACAATAGAAACAGTTTTAATTAAAGATATAGAAGAATGAGAATAGAAATAGTTAAGATAAGAAAATTTTCTTTTGTTGAAGAAGGACTAAGATCTCATGAAGGTATTGCGGAAGGCCGTATGATACCTGCACTAGTTCTTGACGTTGAGGAGAATCAGGATATTATTGATCTCTTTAAAGTTCACGAATCAATAGTTGCTGGTGATGTAGTTATGAATTGGGTGCAAGATTTTTTCAGCAGGAAAGAGTTAATTTTTAAAATGACCTTTTCTCGACCAATGAAAATTGAATTTGGAATTCGATTTCTAATTGAAGAAGATTTTCCACTAATTGATGGAATTATCCAATCAAAAGGACTTTATTTAAGACCTGGTAAAAAAGGCGAAAAAATTTCCCAAGTAGAGACTGATACAATTCTGGTTGAGGTGCCTGACATGAAAATGAAAGTAATTTGGAATGAAATGCTCACTAAAACTCTTACAAAAAAATACAAATCAAAAGGATATACAAAAACAGAATCGAAAGATATTGCAAAAAAGCATATTGAGAGCATGAGAGAAGTTTGGAAAATAAGAAGAATAAAGAATTAGGCAGGCATAACACGCGCCTATGCTCACCTTCTGGTTGACATACACTTAGCGGTCTTTGCTCCCGCTTTCACTTTTTCGTTTCACGACAGCGAATGCTCCCGCAAACCGCCAAATGCCCATAGCCTAGGTCGTTAGGCACAATAATAAAAAAAAGAAATGATAGCAGAAATTATAAATGAATTATCGGATAAAAAGGTTCCATTATCAGAACCTTTGCTTAAATTAAAAATTGTAGCTAAAAGGATAAAGAGTGATGAACTTTTTAGAATTGTTAGTAAGGAAATTGAAGGGTACGATGGAGATGAAGACTTACCAGACTACAGAATGGCACCTGCAAATAGTTTTGCTTCAATACAAGATGGGTGGAATATTCATTATAATCAACACATTCCATTCACCGTATTTGATGAAAAATTACAAGAAATGTTTACGAAATTTCCTGTTACTCGTGGCATTGAATACTTGGAAGATATTGTAATTGGCAGTAATGATACATTAGGGAAATTTTTTGGTGCTGACTTTGCAGCTTTAGTTACTTCTGAGGTTAATAAAAAAGGATGGAATGTCAGTTTTGGGGATATTCGCGTGACAACACATAAAACTGAAATCGTTGGAATATTAGGAAAGATAAGAAGCAAGTTTTTAGATTTAGTTCTTGAGTTAGAATCAAACTTTCCAGAGATTGATGATGAAATTAAGAAACCACTTGAGAAAGACAATGAAATTAAACAAAAAGCTACACAAATTATGGCTCAGATTAATATTACGAATACAGGAGATGGAAATATTATTAATACAGGTTCTGGAAATGAAATGAATATATCATTAGACATAAAGAAAAATGACATAGAGCATTTGATGAGGGTACTTCAAAAAGCTGAAGTTGCTGAAAGTGATATTTCCGAAATAACTGAAATCGTTCAAAATGAAGACTATAATAAGGATGATAAAAAATTTGGACCTAAAGTTCAAGGCTGGATACAAAAAATGATGGGTAAAGCACTTGACGGAAGCTGGAAAATTGGAATCGGTATGGCAGGTGGACTATTAGCGAAAATAATTTCTTCTTATTATGGTATTGGATAATATCAATGATATAAAAAGCTACTTTAAATGAACCTATTTGTTATTGGAAATGGATTTGACAGGTATCATAGTTTAGCGACCTCTTATTCAGACTTTAAAACTCATCTTGGAAACTCTGAATTTGTTGATATTCTAGAAGAAATTTATACGCCTATTTTATGGAAAGATTTTGAGAAACAACTTGCTGAAATTAAAATAGATGAAGATGAGTTCGAAAGATTTGTGCATTCATATGTTGATGAAGATGATGAATTCGAAAATGACATGGTTAAAGACCACTTTTTAATGCACATATGTTCAGAGCTAAAATACGCCTTTGTCTCCTGGATTAAAAGGATTGAAATAAATACAAAAGATTTATTGTCAGAAGAGTATATTAATAATGATAACTTATATTTAAATTTTAATTATACATCAACATTAGAAAGTGTCTATAAAATCAACAAAGAAAATATCCTGCATATTCATGGTTGTGTTGATAATACATCAAAATTAATATTTGGACATAACATTAAGTATAAAGAGCTTGATTATGAAGATACTGATTATGTAGGATTAATTAAAGATGAGGATGTTCAATATGATAGATTAATGAACATGTATTTAGGAAGTACTTTCAAAGATACTGAACATATAATCAAAGCTAATCTTTGCTTTTTTGAAAAAATAAAGGAGGTAGAAAATGTATATATTCTTGGTCATTCTTTATCAGAGATTGACCTTAGTTACTTTAAACAAATAGACATTTATACTAGAGAAAAATGCAAAACATGGAATGTTACGTATTTTACGGATATAGAACAGGAGGAGTTTATAACTAAATTAAAATCTTTAGAAATATCGGAACAAAAGATTAAAACAATAAAAATGATTGAGTTAGAAAAATAATAAAATTACTGTGCCTAACACACGCTCTACGTTCATTGGCTGGTTGACGTGCATTCAGCGGTCTTTGCTCCCGCATTCACTTTGTCGTTCCACGACAGCGAATGCTCCCTCCGTCAGCTGACGGACAAATGCCCATAGCCTCGGTCGTTATGGGTTATAGCAGAAAATAAGACAGTTCCGCAATTTAGGATAAAATATTTGACGAACTATCCGCTTTGTGACTCGACTTGAAGAATTTGTAACGACTGCACTTGTTGACTTTCTGGCTTTTTGCTTGGCGGACAAATCTTCGCAGATTTTTATGGAAAGAAAAGACAAGAAAACGACTTGAGATTCTTCGTAAAACTAAAACGACTCAAAATATTTTTAACAAACCTGTGATCCTATGATAATAAACGCGACTCTTTTTATTGACACTGACATATGGAAAATATTAAGTTCTGCTACTGGATTTTGTGCTCTAGTTATATCCTTAATATCATTTTTATCGTCAAAACGAGACAAGAAAAAAATTGAATATAATATGATTTCTAAGGAGTATAGAGACGTTGACGAATTCAGAAATGATTTATTGAGAACTGAGAAAAAATTTATTGATTTTGAGGAATATAGAACAAATCAAAGTGAAGAGCTTAAGAATAAATTGGCTAACATTTATAAAAGAGATTATCATGATTCAAGCAAAGATAGTGAAGAATTCATATTATGCAGACGAACGAGAAAATGGTTAGATCAATTAGACGTTTGGGGGCAGATGATTAAAGATCGAAAAATTCAAGAAAATATATTATTTAATGTCATTGGATCTGCTTTTGAAATTGACTATCCTGCGTTATCATTTGTAGTTGAGGGGCATAGATTAGCACACCCAGATACTGAATTTTATAAAGGCATAGATATTTTAAAAAAGGCTTTCGATAAGTGGAAGAAAAACAAAAAATGAAATCAATACCCTTTCCTTCCCCCCGCTGGCGCGGTTCTGTGAACCGTGACAAAACAAAGGGGAAATTGTTTGAACTTGGATTCAGCAGATGAATCAGATAAAGACAGATACGCTTAAAATCTGATACATCCTTTCATCTGATACAATCATGGTTCAGACAGGATAGCAGTGAATGTATTTGTAGTCGAATAAGCTAAGGTATTTTGTATCCAGTTTTGAAAAAACAATCTATTCTTCTTTTTTGCTCTGACGAGCAACACACCGATTACAAATCGGCGCGAGCGTGGGGAGTGAGTAACAAATTGAATTATTAAACAACAAAAAATAAAAATCATGACCAAATTTCTAACTTTTAAACATTGGCAACTATTTGGACTACTTATGGGTATTCCAATG
>Ga0302215_10003534_pt1 | contig 10443 bp, 3 predicted proteins | sample II_Fen_N3_1_FD_194580 | JGI IMG/M metagenome (GOLD analysis project Ga0302215, IMG submission 194580) | Peat permafrost microbial communities from Stordalen Mire near Abisko, Sweden - II_Fen_N3_1 | ecosystem: Environmental > Terrestrial > Soil > Wetlands > Permafrost | place: Sweden: Abisko... | reverse complement strand
TTATCTTTATGCAAAAACTTTTGCAGCAAAAGACGATGAAAAATCAACATTGAAAAATCTAAAGAAAGCAGCAAAATCAGGTTTTATCTATTTTTATTCCTTCAGAGATAAGATTTATTTAAAATACAAAGACAATCCGGCTTTTGCAGAATGTTTTGAGAAGTTAAAACAATTAAATATCAACCCTCCGAAAGAGAATATCCCGAAAGAGAATATTCCGAAACGGAGTGTCAACCAACATCCTTTGAAACAAAATACAAAACTGATGATTGCATTGACGAATATTACTGTTTCACCGGCCAATATCGCACAGCCGGGATCGGGTGTTGAGAAAATTGCAGATGGTAAATGCACGACTGATGCTCAGATATTTCATACAATATGGGCCGGCATTCCAAAGCAGGATATTACCATCGAAGCGGACTTGAAGGGAAAAGGAAAAAGGCTGGATAAAATCATTGTTACCCCCAGAGCATCCGGTGGAAACGGTGTGATCAAAACCGCTGATATATGGATCATGACAAAGGGTGAATACAAAAAAATCATAACTATTCATGCTCCAATCAGTAATGAACCGATCGAAATTGAACCGGATACCCCCATCAAGAATCCTCAGAAAATAAAACTCGTCATTACCGACTCCTACGGGGACATGTACAGCAAGAATTATATGGTGAGTCTTGGTGAACTGGAATGCCGGACAATGGCAGATACAGAAATTCGGCAATCACAATTACTCAATGATTCACAGTTGTTTACAACTACAAATGTATCGTTGAAACCGGGTGTTACCGAGTCTGATATTCGTAAAATGAAAGTACCGGTTCTGAAAAAACTTGCCACCGAACTGTTCCTTCATACATTTAAACCGAGTGGTTTGATTGCTGACTACGCTCCCTACCAGCTTCCATCGGTGATAGCCGGCAAGATGCACATGTCCGATGGATTCAGCAAGTACGAAGGAATCACGGGAGTTGTTCTGAATGAAGGGGATAATGTCATTTATGTCGGTGAAACAAAGGGTGAAAGAATTGACCTGTTAGTTCCGGACTGGACACGAAAGACTCCCGAAGGCATTCAACCGGATAAGGATCCTGAAGGCTGGGGACTACACAGACAGCAATTTTCATTGAAAGAGGGGTTGAACCTTGTTCATCTCAAAAAGGGCGGAAATGCCTATATTCAGTATTTTACACTTAAAGATCCTGCTGAGTACCTACCGGTCTCGGTTAATTTTTTAACCGGAAAAGTAAATGGTTATTTTGATATTACCCGTGGGGATACGAATGAAGATTTCAACAGGTTGCTTCTTCAAGCAGTCAGCCCGATTCTGGATATCCGTGGAAAACATGTCCAGATAGCATTTCCGGTGGAAAGTTTGAAGAAATATACCATGGGCAAAGGAGTTGAACTGGTCGGGAGTTTTGATAGTATTGTCGGGTTGGAGAAACACCTGATCGGTTGGGAAAAAGAAGGCAACGCCCCGAAAAATCATATTCTGGCACGTGTCAACTACCAGTATTTTATGTTCAGGGATGGGGATGGAATGGCCTTTGTGGATGGTGCCATGGACAAGGTGGCTGATCCGAAAAAGGTGACAACGACCGAAGTCTGGGGCATCGCACACGAAATGGGACATGTCTTTCAAATGTATCCTCAAATGACGTGGGTAGGAATGACCGAGGTGAGCAACAATATTTTAAGCATGTACTGCCAGAATAAGCTTGGAAATAAGAGCCGTCTGATTGACGAAGGCAGGTACAAAGATGCGAGGGAACATATCCTTGACAAGGGCATCTCCTACATGGCCTTTCCGGGTTTAGCACCGAAAGATGCCAATCAATACGGTGAAAACGGGAAGAGTACGAATGTCTTTGAACGCCTGGTGCCGTTCTGGCAACTCTATCTTTATTTTAAGGAACAGGGATACGAGGACTTTTATCCCGACCTGATGATTGCCATGCGAAAACAAGAGCCTTTGGGGGGTAATGACCCGAATAAGAGCTATCTGAATATGCTGGAGTTCTGCAGACTGGCATGCATGGTTTCTAAAACCGACCTGACAGATTTCTTTCAACGTTGGGGCTTCTTTTATGTCGGTGATATAAATGTTGTTGATTACTCCAGGTGTACGTATCAGGTTACTCAGAAAGAGATTGATGCACTGAAGGATGAAATTGCAGGATTGAAATTCCCGAAACCGGTAAAGGATATAACGACATGTGAAGAACCCCCGGCCCCTAAAGGGGAGGAAGAATAAAAAGGAATGAGAGGTGAGGAATGAGGAATGAGTGGAGAGAAGTAAAATAAGAGGTAAGAGGTAAGAGGTAAGGAGTAAGTAGTCGGTAGTCGGTAGAAAGAGGTAAGAGGTAAGAGGTAAGTAGTCGGTAGAAAAGGAACACTCCTTACTGAACGTAAAACACTGAACACAAACTCTGAACGTTAAACACTGACCGATGAATACGAAATACGGAACACGGAACACGGAACTCGAAACACGAAACACGGAACGTGGAACACGGAACACGGAACACGGAACGAAATCATATCATTCTTCCGGCTTTTTTAATATGCTTGTCATGAGCCATAATCCGGTTCCGGCGATGATGATCGAAATTGGGACCAGATCGGCAAAGGAGTTATGGGAGCCAAAAGAATTCGGGTCGTGATTAAAAAAACCATGAATTATATTCAAAATATTTATCACAAGCGACAAAGCTGAAAAAATAGTAAGACCTTTTACTGTCCTGTTATTTTTATTCTTTTCATTTTCCGGTAAACTGAAAAATTTAAGGGCCAATACCATTAAAATCAGCAGAATTATAAATTGAAATGAGTAGGCAAGTATTGACGAGTTTGCAGGAATGTAGTGCCCACCGGCCCATCCATAGCCTGCAGAAATTAAAATGATGGAAGCACATCTGATTTTGTATGTAGTTGATTTCATAATTTCAATTTAGATTTATAAATTACAGATTATTACTATAAATTATTGAGAATGTGAATATAACAAGACAATCAGAAGTTTTGTTGATTTCAATGCAAAAATGAATGAATTGCTTCAAATCAGTTACTTTTATTGGGGCTTTAAACCTTTATATTGAGGGACTACTGAGGTTTAATATTTGAAAATAAGGTTTTTAATACAAGCCTGAAAAAACGAAAATAAATAACGATAGATTATTTACCTGTTGAAAAATATTATTTTGCAGGTTTAATATGTAATAATAAGGGATTTAAAAAACCTTATTTCTTATTTTTTAACCCTTAGTAGAAAAGTAAACCACTGATTACCAACCTTATTACCCTTATTAAAACTTTCATAACAGGTAATTGAATAAGGGAACTATGGGTGGGTCAGGTGGGTCATGGTTTTCTATTAAGCGAAGAAGAGAGGAAAAATAAGGTTTTTAATACAACCCTGAAAAATCAGAAATGTATTTTTGTTTCATATTAATTCTAATTTAAGGGGTTGAACTAAAAATGAAATGAAATAAACAATATGTATTGCAAATAGTAAAACTTGTCTGACATTTGACGGATAGTAAATGAATAAATAGTAAATGTTTTCAGTTTGTTTCTAAAGAGAATATTAAAGTTTTAAAAAGATGAAATTGGTTCATAACTATTTTAACAGGTATATGTTAAGTTTAAAATATAATACGTATTTTTGTAGAAGTTAAATCGTTATTATGGAATTAAACCTGCTCAAGCCACGTATTGCCTTAAATAAAGCGTTTCTGAAAGTAAAGCCCAACCGGCCGGAGATAGAATTGTTTAAAAAAAACCTTGAATCAGTTGATGGAGAATATTGACGAGTATGTTTGTTTTTGAACTACCCAATATATTATATGTAGCCAAGATTGACCAATTGGTTTATCAGTTGTATGGATTGACGGAGGAGGAGATCGGGATAGTGGAGGGGAAATAAAAAAGAATAGCACCCGTCCATATCAAATGGGACAGACCTAAGGCTGTAGTCAGGCGCTATTCTGATGCAAACATAGATAAAAATTGACAGGTTACAAAATAAATGGAATATTTTTCGTGAATTATCATTGCTACCTTTTTATTCATGTGAGAAGGTTTAGAGCAATAAGCAGGCACAAGATATTCTCTAAATCCAGCTTTGTTGTATGTATTTAGTGGATTCGGTATATCCAGGTTCGTATACTATCCGGACCAAAATTCGTTTAATATGTTGTTTAATGAGATCTTATCAATTATAGTAATCATTGTATTGATAATGTTCTACCACAAATTATATAATTTTAAATATAATTGATTGCTTCACAGTAGGAAAAAAGAAATATATTCCAATGGAAAATGAATCAGAATTAATTAAAGTTGAGTTTGTTTATCTGCCGGTCGTAAATTTTGCAATGCAGCAAAACAGAGTTTCATTGATCAGGCAATTTACGGTTGAAAATAAGACAACGGATACTTTAAAAAATATCAGAATTGTTCTTAGTGTAGAGCCTGATTTTGCAATCACTCTTCCGTATGTTATTGAAGCAATACCCGGAAAAGAGACGATTCGTGTAGAATCTTTCAAACTTACTTTGAACACTTCTTTTTTTGCACAGATGACAGAACGTGTGGCAGGTGATTTTAAAATGGAGATTTTCTGTGACAATATATCCATCTATTTAAAATCTTACCCGATTGATATGTTGGCATTTGATCAATGGTCAGGATTATCTGTTCTTCCGGAAATGTTATCTTCATTTATCACTCCCAATCATCCGGCTATAGTCCCAATAATAAAACGTGCTTCAGTTATTTTAACCGAATGGACAGGCAGTGCTTCATTGGATGAATACCAGAGTTGTAATCCGGACAGGGTTCGTAAACAAATGGCAGCTATCTATCAGGCTGTTTCGGAACAAAATATTACTTATAGCAGTGTGCCTGCCAGTTATGAAGTGTCCGGGCAACGTGTTCGTCTTGTCGATGCAATCTTGTCTCAAAAACTCGGAACCTGTCTTGATATGGCTTTACTTTACGCATCATGTCTTGAAGGGATTGGAATTCATCCGCTTATTGTTATTACCAAAGGACATGCTTTTGCTGGTGCCTGGTTGGTCACTGAGACTTTTTCCGATAGTATAATTGATGATTCATCATTTTTGAAAAAGAGAACCGCTGATGGAATAAACGAAATTACCTTAGTTGAAGCGACCGGAATGAATCAGGGTAGTAATATTGATTTTGATCTGGCAATAAAGATTGCAGATAGTAAATTGATCGATCCGGTTAACTTTATTCTTGCTTTAGATGTGAAACGTTCCAGGTTTACTGGGATAAGACCTTTGCCACAGCGAATTTTAAAAGATCAGGGTTGGGAAATTCAAGAAGATGAAACAACTGTTGCAACAGAATTAATATCTCCTGCAAGTGTACACCGGTATGATTTGTCAGGTGCCAATACTTCTGTTCAGATAACAAAACAATTGCACTGGGAAAGAAAACTCCTGGATTTGAGTTTGCGGAATAATTTATTAAATATACGGATTACAAAGAGTACTTTACAATTGATCTCTGCTGATTTGGATCGTTTTGAGGATGCTTTGGCCGATGGAGATGAATTTCAGATAGCACCTAAACCATCAGATTGGGATAACCCTTTATATGATTTTGGAGTTTATCAGGCGATTAATTCAACTGATCCAATGATAGAACTGGTAAAAGCAGAGATTTCACAAAAACGGTTACGTTCGTATTTAAATGAAATTGATTTATCCCGATCGTTATTACACTTATACCGTTCCTCAAGATTATCAATAGAAGAAAATGGTGCAAATACTTTATATTTGGCACTCGGGCTTTTAAAATGGTATGAGACTCCGAATAGTGAACGTCCAAGATATGCTCCTATTTTATTGTTGCCGGTTGAAATCATTCGCAAATCAGCAGCCAAAGGGTATGTTATTCGCTCACGGGAAGAGGATACGATGATGAATATTACCTTGCTGGAAATGATCCGGCAAAACTTTGGGATAACAATTCAGGGATTAGATCCTTTACCAACCGATGAGAGTGGTGTAAATGTCAAACTAATCTATTCTATTATCCGCAACGGCATAAAAAATCAGCGGAAATGGGATGTTGAAGAACAGGCAATATTAGGTATTTTTTCGTTCAGTAAGTTTATCATGTGGAACGACATCCACAATAATTTACAAAAGCTGAAAGAAAACAAAATTGTTTCAAGTTTGATGAATGGCCAAATAGAATGGGATGTTCAAGCGGAAATGACAGATGCAACTGTATTGGAAAAAGAATTATCACCCGCTGACATTGTTCTACCAATAAATGCTGATTCATCTCAAATAGAAGCTATATACGAAGCAATAAATAATAATACTTTTATTTTACATGGACCTCCGGGTACCGGAAAGTCACAAACCATTACCAATATTATTGCAAATGCCATCTATAAAGGTAAAAGAGTATTATTTGTGGCTGAAAAAATGGCTGCCCTGACGGTAGTACAAAACCGCCTTGCAGCCATAGGGTTGAATCCGTTTTGTTTAGAACTCCACTCAAATAAGGCAAAAAAATCAGCCATTCTTTCACAGTTAAAAGAGACTTCGGAAGTTGTAAAATATGCATCTCCCGAAAGCTTTGAACAGGAATCAATCCGTTTAATGGGCTTAAGGGCTCAATTGAACAGGTATGTTGAATCACTGCATAAAAAGTACTCATTTGGATTTTCAATGTATGATGCCATTACCCGATTCCTTTCCATCCAAAGTGAAAATGAGTTTATTATCCCACAAAATCTTATCGCTGATTTATCCGACAGCAGATTGTCGGAATGGAAAGAATCAGTTGAAGAATTAGTGAGCTATTCTAATGCCTATGGACATCCTTTCCAACATCCATTAACGGGATTAAAAGATTATACCTATTCATCACAATTAAAAGAAGAGGCATCGATTCTATTGAAAAGTTCCATAGACTTGTTTCCAAAAATAAAAAAACAGATTATATCACTATCAAAACTGTTTTTTAAAGAGGAGACCTCTGATTTCACTAAAAAAGAGATTACGATTCTAAGTCAAATCATTGAAAAGCTGATTGAGATTCCTGAATTAACTCCTTCGTTGCTTACCCTTCCAATGATTGTCGAATCTTTGGAAGAATACAAAGAAGTATCTAAAAACGGGAAAAGAAGAGATCAATTAAAGACTGAGATTGCAATAAAATATTCAGATGAGATTTTAAATATTCAGGCAAAACAGCTTTTAGTTCAATGGGATGATTGTTCCACAAAATGGTTTTTGCCAAAATTTACAGGCGAAATAAAGATTAAGAAACAAATCAAACTTCACATATTAAGAAAGTCTGATATTGAAAATGATATAAGAGGAATTCTCAACAAAATTATCGAGTTTCAAAGCTGCGACAATTATGTAAACAAATACATTGATCAACTGCCTGTTCTTTTTGGCAAAAATGGTAAAAAAGGGAATGAGAACTGGGAAACGATAGATCAGATCATCAGGAATATGTTGGAACTGAATTTACTTATTCTTCAATATACAAATGATATTTCAGGTGTAACGTCATTAAAAGAGACTTTAGCAAAACAGTTTGCAGAGGGAGTGAGTTCATTCAAAACAGTGAACGGTGATGCACTCCTTGAATTTATTAACCTGTTTAAAAGGTACCAATCTGAAGAAAAAGTATTGGAACAAAAACTGGGTATTGACGAACACCTTATTTACGAAGAACTTTCGAAAGATTGGATAGTCGAATGTTCCGCTCAATACAACTTGTGGTTATCTAATTTAGACAAATTAAAAGAATGGTATCAGTGGCTGCTGATTTTAAACAAATTTAAAAATCAAGATATAGATTTCATTGCGAATGAATATAGAACTTCAAATATTTCCACTGAGAAGTTTATTAGCATGTTTGACAAAAGTATTTATCATTGCTGTATAAAATACATCATAGCTGAAGAATCTACTTTAGACATGTTTAAAGGTAAAATATTCGACGATGTTATACTAAAATATCAAAAACTAAAAGAAAACTTTGAAGATTTAACCAAGAAGGAAATCTTTGCAAAACTGGCTTCAAACATACCCAATTTTACACGGGAGGCTTCACAAAATTCAGAAGTCGGAATACTTCAGAAAAACATTCGGAACAATGGCCGGGGAATGTCAATACGCAAGATAGTAGATTCAATTCCGACTCTTTTATCAAGAATGTGTCCTTGTATGCTTATGAGTCCAATATCCGTTGCTCAGTATATAGACCCTAATGCAGAAAAGTTTGATCTGGTTATTTTTGATGAAGCATCACAAATGCCTACTTATGAGGCTATCGGAGCTATTGCCAGGGGAAATAATGTCATTATTGTCGGCGATCCAAAACAAATGCCACCAACTACTTTTTTCTCAACAAATACCGTTGACGAAGATAATCTTGAGATGGAAGACCTTGAAAGTATTCTTGATGATTGTTTGGCATTATCAATGCCTTCAAAATATTTGCTCTGGCATTATCGAAGTAAGCATGAAAGTCTGATTGCTTTTAGCAATTCTGAATATTACGATAATAAATTACTTACATTCCCTTCTCCCGATAATATTGAGTCCAAAGTCAGCTTTGTCTCTGTGAAGGGGTACTACGATAAAGGTAAATCACGCCAGAATAAAGAAGAAGCTCAGTCAGTTGTTGACGAAATATCCAGACGGTTATTAGATGAAAATTTAAGGACGAAAAGCATCGGTGTTGTTACTTTTAGTTCAGTTCAACAAACGCTGATTGAGGATATGCTTTCTGATATGTATATTTTTAATCCCGAATTAGAACGATTGGCCCTCGAATCGAAAGAGCCTTTGTTTATCAAAAACTTAGAGAATGTTCAAGGGGATGAACGTGATGTAATATTATTTTCAATTGGATATGGCCCTGATGCTGATAGAAAAGTAAGTATGAATTTTGGTCCTTTGAACAGACTTGGTGGTGAACGCAGACTAAATGTTGCGGTTTCTCGTGCAAGGTATGAAATGATCATTTATTCAACATTAAGAGCCGATCAAATTGACTTAAACAAAACATCTTCTATTGGTGTAGCAGGCTTTAAACGCTTTTTAGAATATGCTCAAAAAGGGGAACAAATTGTTACAGATAAACAGGCAAGTGTCATCTCAAATAGTTCAATAGAGAATCTTATTGCAATTGAAATCCGGAAATCCGGATATGAAGTGAACACCAATATTGGTTGTTCTGGATATAAAATTGGTTTAGGAATTGTCGATAAATCAAAATCTGCAAATTACTTATTAGGGATATTATGTGATGGAGATAATTACAGACAAACGAAAACAGCCAGAGATCGCGAAATAGTTCAGAATAGTGTATTGAAATTACTAGGCTGGAATATTTACAAAGTATGGACAATGGACTGGTGGGAGAATCCAAAAGCAGTGGTGAAGCAAATACTACAAGCTATTCAGAATGCAGAAAACATGCCCAAAGTTCCAATAACAGACGGCAATTTATTAGAAGTACAGGAGACTTTTCCCGATTTGACTTTAGCAAGCAGTATACTATCTACTCCACCGGTTAATAATACTCCTGAACCAATCACAATCGAGATAAAAGAGCCCATTTGTAAAATGGCTTATGTTTATACTCAACTAATATATCCCGGATATTTACCTGAAAATTTTATGTTGTCGGAGTATAGACATATTGTTATTAAACAAATTGAAGAAGTAATGGAAACTGAGGCTCCAATTAGTAGAGCCTTATTGTGTAAACGAGTACTCAGTTCATGGGGCATTTCACGTTTAGGACAAAGACTCGATAGTTACTTTGATTCGATATTTGCATCACTTCCCTATTATAAAACAAAACACGATAATATTGCCTTTTTTTGGTTGAATAAAGAACAATATGAAAATTGCGAATTGTATCGTCCCATCTCTATTCGTGATGCTGTAGATTTACCACCCGAAGAAGTAGCAAACGGTATAAAACAAATTCTTGAAGAGCAAATTAGTATGCCAACACCCGATTTAGCAAAACTAACTGCTCAATTATTTAGTTTTTCGCGGTCAGGTACTAATGTGGAAGCTTCTATGCGCAGAGGTATAGATGAAGCAATTAAGAGAAATTATATAAAAGTTGAGAATGGGAAAGCGGTGATATTATAGTTCTATATATTTATTTTTCGATCCAACTTGGACGGAAGAGAAAAAAATACTGTAAATAAATGAGAAAAATTATATATTATCTGTCTCAACTTATTCTATTTGTTACTTTTGGAGTAAGTTGCTTTGCCATAGTAAATACAATGGTTAGTATGAAATATGAAGCTGATGATGGTTGTATTTCAGGTATAACTGGTGAGAATCTATGTTTACAAAAAGCAATCTGGATAACTTTATGTGTATTGATAGTGTTGTTGATGATTGT
>Ga0302215_10003531_pt1 | contig 10446 bp, 14 predicted proteins | sample II_Fen_N3_1_FD_194580 | JGI IMG/M metagenome (GOLD analysis project Ga0302215, IMG submission 194580) | Peat permafrost microbial communities from Stordalen Mire near Abisko, Sweden - II_Fen_N3_1 | ecosystem: Environmental > Terrestrial > Soil > Wetlands > Permafrost | place: Sweden: Abisko... | reverse complement strand
AGTAATTTGCTAAACCGCAAATTACAAATAAAAAAACCGGTTGAATCTCATGTTTCGAGATTCAACCGGTCAACCTGGTTCTATTTGTTGTCTCACAAGAACACCTTTCTATTATATTTTATTTAGTCTTATTTACTTACTTGTAAATATAAATACGCTGATAATCAATATGTAATAATAAATGTTTTATCTAAATTAAGTAAATGAAATTAAAAGAAATAAAGAAATAATGTCCCCCCATTTGTCCCCCCGAGATAAATTAGCTACCTTTGCTATGTGTTTAACCAATCATGTTACTACAATGGCAAAAATTAAATTTTACCTCAAAGACAGTAAACAACCTGAAACTGCTATTTATGCCCGAATTAGTTATGGAGCTGCAATGTCAGACACTGACAGCAAAGAGTACATTAATCTAAAGTACTACATTGCAAAAAGTATAAACCCCGCCTTTTGGAATCCAAAGACTAACCGAGCCAAAGGAACAAAAGAATTTCCCGAGTATCCTGAATTTAATAGCCGTTTAGATATCATTGAATCGACTATCAACAGCGTTTTTCTAAAGTTGGAAAATTCAAAGATCACACCAAACAACCAACTGATAAAAAACGAACTAGATAAAATCCTGAAACCCGAAATTGTTGTTTCAAAAGACGAAACCCCGAAAGACTTATTTCAGTTTATCGACCACCTAATTGAAACATCCCCCAACAAACAATCTACTCTAAAAAGTTTTAAGGTTCTACGAAAGAATTTACACGACTACCAGAAGACTAAGAAAACGGTTTTAAATTTTAGTAGTATTGATATTGATTTTTATAACTCATTTGTCGACTATCTGAAAAGCCCAACAAGATCAAAAACAAAGACCGGGAAAACCATCACAAAGGCGGGCCTATCAATGAATACCATCGGCACACGAATAAAGATACTCAAAACCTTTTTAAGCGAGGCAAACGATAGAGGCATTAATGTACTGCCGGACTACAAAAAGAAATCATTCAAAGTGTTGAAAGAAGAAACAAACTCTATTTATTTGACTGAATCTGAATTAATGCAAATGTACCACATTGAAACATCGCCAGGGAGTTTGGAGGTGTTGAGAAAAGAATTTAATACCGATAAATTACCGGAATATTTAGAAAAAGTCCGGGACTTGTTTCTAATCGGATGTTATACTGGGTTGAGGTTTTCTGATTTATCGAAACTGAATAAAGACAATATCACGAATGATAATACTATAAACGTTAAAACTATTAAGACGAATCAAAGTGTAGTTGTACCGATCCATCCAATAACTCGACAGATATTTGAAAAATACGATTACCAATTACCCCGGGAAATTAGCAACCAGAAATTTAATGAGTATTTGAAAGATGTTGCAAAAATATCCGGGATAAAAGAACCCATTACTACTGAATCAACCAAGGGCGGTTTTAAGGTAGCTGAAACCACCGAAAAATATAATCTGGTAACGAGCCACACCGCCCGTCGTTCCTTCGCTACAAATGCGTTTTTAATGGATATGCCGAGTATATCAATAATGAAGATTACAGGACACAAAACAGAATCAGCCTTTATGAGATATATTAAAATGAGTGCAAAGGATAACGCTATCAAAATGCAACAACACAAGTTTTTTAACCCTATGCTAATCGCTAAATAGTTGAGTTATGAAGTACGATACTTTAAATAAAAAAGAATTTATTGAATTGTGTTTGTATACAGATGTTTATCAGGATGATATGTTTGACGAAATAAAAAGATTGACAAATAATTTTGATAAAGAGAGATTGCTTTCATTTTTAGACGAGTTGAAAAATTTCGGAAATAATTTGAAGTTTGAAATCGGTAAAAAAATACCTTTGGATAATGGAGATACATTTATATCGTATAAAATGATTACTATACAGGATTTTTTAAAAAATCATATTACGGAACTTAAAGAGAAAAATGAGTTTGAAACCTCAATAAATTCTATTCAGGAAATAATAGATACAACCAACTTGCAGAAAAAAATTACAGCGTTAAAGATTTTGAATCCTGAATGTTATATAGTTCATAAATATTGGAATTTGATTGAATTATACACAATTTCAGAAACTGAATATAAAAGAACTACTTCTGACTATGTAAAATCAGAATATAAAAAGATCATCAAACCCAAACAACCGCTAACCTTTTCCGGACTGTTTAAACCTGAATATAGAGATAGGATAACCGTATTATTGGATCGGCTGCAATTGAACGGATACACAGACATAAATAACGACTGGATACTAAAGAGCGACACTAATGAACCCGCAAAGTTGTTTTATTACCTCAAAGATAGAGGTGTAATAATAGCTCCAAAAATTGCACCCTCAATAAAGTGTTTTTATATTAAATTCGGTTGTGAAGTTGTGGAAAAGGTCAACGGGAACCCAAGAGCCTCAACAAGAAGAAATACCGAATCAGCAAAATTCAGCGTTGATGAATCTGAATTTAAATTTCTTTTATCCTGGATAGATAAAAAATAGTGTTTCCGCTATTTCCGTTTATTTCCGTTCGGAAGTAGCGGAAATCAAGACAGGGAAAAATGAGTGAATCTTTGCATAAACAATTAAAAACAATGTTTATGCCAAGCGAAATTATTTTACCACAGCAACAAATTATTTTTAGCGGAATCAGTTTTGAACAGTTGCAAGAGAGTATCAGGACAACAGTAAGAAACGAAGTTGAAAAAATCGTTTCCAGTTTAACCCAACCGGAACCCGCCCCCGAGTTGATCACTCGAAAAGAAACCGCCCAGATTTTGGGCATTTCCTTACCTACATTGAACGAATGGACTAAAAACGGTACATTACCCGCCCAACGAATTGGAACCCGGGTAAGGTATCAGCGTGCCAATGTGTACGCATCTTTGAAAGATATCGAAACCCTTAAATATCGGAGGGCGTAAGATGGCAAAGAAGTGTTTAATCCCAACCCCAAAGAAAGGTTTATTTGTTCAGAATGCAACCCATCCCGACATATACGATTTAACCCCCGATTCATGCGCTGATTTGCCGTTTAGTTATTTCAGGCTATCATTGCCCCGGGCGCCTTATTTAATCGCACAGGGAGCCGTATTTGTAGCAGACAGCCACCGAAACAACATTAAAGTATTGAATACAGGATTACGAACCACAAAATTAAGTACTGGTTTGGTAGGGGATATTTACGATCCTCTAAACAAGACTAGAAGTTTAATAATGTTTAGACGTGTTCCAGGTGCCAACAGTTACAAAGTTTATCTGTTCGAGGGATATTTTCCAAAGAGTTTGAACGCTGTTATAAAGAAAATCAATTCGTTATGATAGATGGGTTTAAATGTTGGAACGCAAAAACGGATTTAGAAAAAGATAGTTACAATCATAATGGGTTGAGACTCTCAAGAAACAAACACGAAGGTTTTGTAATTAATGGGAGTTTGCACAAGTTCTTCAACGACGGACTACAAAACGCTGATGATTATCTATTGAGCGACTTTAAAAACACTTTGAATAAGTTGTTTGAAGAAATAGGTTTGAATGCAGAAGTAACCCCAGTGAATGGTTTTGAATTTGGGGTTAATGTCAAATTACCCAACAACCCCAACAACGCCTTGCAGCGGCTTATTCTACATAAAAGTAATTCAGGCAGTAACAAAAGGAACTACAAAGAGTTTGAGTATCAAAATTATTCATTCAAGATTTACAATAAGTCAGAGTTGACCAACATGGAGCCTTTCCAATCAGGAAATATTTTGAGGGTAGAGATCAAAGTTAGCAAAATGGAATACTTGAAAAAAAAGTTTGTCTATTGTACGGTACTTTCTGACTTATTAGATGTTTCAGTATGGGAGCATTTGGAAAGTATTTTAATTGAAACAATGAACGAGTGTTTGTTTATTGACTTATCGGAACCAGAAATAAATAAACTTTCCAATAAGGAAACAATAATGTACCTGAAATACATAAACCCTCTGTTCTGGGAAAATCTACACCAAAATAGAAGAATGTACAGCCGGGAGCGTGAACGCTGTGAGTCGTTTCTAAAGATGCATAGCAACTCGACTTTAAAGACTGATATTATAAATTTAATTAGTGTAAAATGTGCGGAACTTAGAGATGTATCAAAGGCGAATGATATAGTTAAAAAGTGGGACAAAATAACCGTTTTCCAAAGAGAAACAAAAATACAAAAGTGCGACGAAATAACCATTAAGATGAATGGGTATTCTGTCCCAAAAGAACCTATTGAGAAAGACGGTTTGAAACATTGCAAGGGTTGTGGTAGAATTATTACAAGTCCTAGAATTAATCAATCCTACTGCAGTGCAAAAGAGGTGGGTTATAAACAGGCACACAAATGCAGAAACTCCAACAGCAACCCCCGGAACAATGCTAGGACATCCTTTCAAGGTTTAGTATCAATTCCTTTATTATTTGACTTATCGGAGTTTATAGAATCGGAGAAACTTAAATTTTTAGTTGGTAATCCAATAATTAAAAAAGGAATTACAGCCTAGGGGTAAAATCAAGTCTCTAGCATAGTTCTAAATCGTTATAGATCAAGATTAAAAACAGTTGTTTAAAACAAAGGGGGAGATTACAAACGCATAAGTTGAAGATAAAGTAACTTGATTTAATTTACAAATACAAGTTAACATGTTGATATAATGTGATTTGATATACTAACTAAAACATTCACTTTCAACAATAAAAATAAATTAAAACTTAATAACTTCGTAAAAATTTAGAATCATGGCATTAAAAGACGTATTATCAATAGCAGGGTTAGGTACAAGTGTTGTAGGGAATCTAGTTGGAGGTATTGCTACCGCAGGTATAGCTAACAAGCAACAACAGGCCTTAGATAATGAAAAGGCATATAGTGAGAACCTTTTCAATAAGCAATATTACGAGGACACTTTGAAAAGAAGTGATAATGCCGCCTACCTTCGTCAACTGGCAAATAACCAAAAGGAAGACTCCCAGAAGGCAGCAAGAACAGCAGCTATCACAGGAGCAACCCCGGAAGCCACAGCAGCACTGGAAAAGAACCAAGGGTCCATTTATGCTGATGCCGTTAATGGGATGGCGGGGTTAGCAGCACAAAGGAAAGATCAAGCTCTTTCGGCTTATGGTGCCAGACGCTCTGCATTATTTGGAGCGCAAAATAACATTGAGGAAAGTAAGAAAGCTGCCTGGGGAACATTCATGGGGAATGCATCTTCATTGGGAACGGCTGCATTGAGTAATACGGCCAAACCACTAGCAGACAAAACAGAGTTTGAAGATATTCCAGATAGTTTAATGCACTTGAAAACACCTACATTTTAATGGCCTCCGAAATTATTGATCCGGAATTAGAAACTATTGTCGACAATGAAACAACACATTCACCGGTAGTAGTTGCCGGGGGTGTTGTTGCCAAAGATCATAAAGATGATGCATCGTATTTTCTAAAAATGTTAAAGCAAGGTGTGCTGATCTATGATGATAGTTCAGGATGTTGGTTGTTTGATAAACCTAGAGCTAATTTATTGTAAAGGGAATTTATCTTGTTGCTGCCTGGTAATCCGTATAAAATCTTTGTAGAGCCTGATCACTGTCTATTTTATAGGTCTTGCCTTTAAATTGAACTAAGCCATACAATTCAGCTTGAACATCGAATAAGTCCGTTATAGGAACTTCTAAAGCGGTGGCAATACGGTTTAGCATTTCAATTGTTGTATTCCCATTTATTGCCCTACTCAATGATGGGGGTGTAACTCCCATTCGTGAAGCCACCTGGGCTACTGTGATCCCTTTTTCTTTAATCAATTGCTTAATCCTCATAAAATTTATAGTTTAGTTTGAGTGTAAAGATACTTAAAATATCATATATTGCAATAATAGCGTACACAAATAGAGTATATGCTATAATATAACCATACTTAACGTTTAGCAGAGCAATAATATATTAGAATATACTCTATCTTTGTGCCGAAATAATAATGCATATATTAATAATAGAATAAAATCCGAATTTTTTAAACAAAAACATTATGGTCCGAATTGAAGGGAAAAAACTGGTTATTGAAATTGAAACAGACATGCCGTTAAATGCACTGGCATATTACCAAAGGAGTTTAATTGATGTCCTTAGCCACTATACAGAACAAAACGATGATCCTACAACCGCTAATTCATTGGGAGAACTTTTAAGCCATTTAATGCCATCGTTTGAACAAACAAGAGTACTATATCCGGAAGCAAGGAATTGACCGTAGTAAATAGACATTTATCTTTTAATGGAGCCGTAGCAACTAGATTGTTCCGGCTCTGTTTATTTTTGATAATAGAGCACCGGTATGACTTAGAGTATTGAAAATTGGAGAATTGATTTATCTTTGACCCTACATATTTTACAAAAGATAGTCACGAAGATACTAATTGAAACAAATAAAAGTTATTAACATGGAACTTACAATTGAAAAACTAGAAGAAATTTTGTTAGCTCACGAAGAAAGACTTATACGCCAGTTTAAAACATTACTTGAAAGGCCTAAATCAATTAGGATCAACCAAAAAACAGCAGGGGAACTTTACGGCAAGGCAAATATAAGGAATTGGAGGGCTTCTGGCAGACTGAAAGCATACAAGATGGGTTGCGCTATTGAATACGAAGTAGCAGTACTCGATGAATTAATGAAAGAACGGCAATTATTTATTAGAAAAATCGTTAAATAAACTTTGAGATGGCAAAATTAACCCTATCGCAGCCAGGAATGAACTTCAATGTGTCAGTAACAGGGGAAGTGTTGGCAGAATACTTAAAGATGGATGTGTCGGAGATGAACCTATCACAGAAGCTAGCCTTATTAAATAAGATCAAAAAGGAATTGAATGGAATGAATAATTAATAAAAGGAGTATGGAGACATTGTATTTAGCAGAGCCGGGAATAAGTCTCAAACTGGAAATTACCCCTGAGGTGAAAGAAGCGTTTCTGAAAGAGAATACGGAGGGATTGACTGTGGTGCAACGGATGAATATAATAACTCAATTATCAAATGGATACAGAGAAAATTTACATAACGGACGAGGGCACTCGTTGGTGTCTGAAAGTGGAGAAACCAATTTACGAGGAATTCTGCAAACAAATGAAAGAGGTAATGACAGGAGCGGAGAAAATAGCGTTACTACACAAAATATCGGGGGCAGTGAACCATCTTCTTGCAAAAGAGTAGCCATTGATCCAGAACTCAATCGGATCGCCTTATATCTTTCAGAAATGATATTCGATGAAGGGAGTATAAAGTTTTTTGATTACGCAGCACAAATGATTGAAGGTATTGGGGAAGAAGTGAAACCATATTTGAAAGGATTCTATGAACTTTCCCGCTACACTCCAGGAATGGAAGGTGTTGAAAAAATGTCAATGCCAACAGAAGTAGCCGGGTTCAACATTGATAAATTTATTCACAATGGATATCTTTTAGACAAGAGTAAGTCTACAATATTAACCACCTCGGCATTAGTACCCGGCAATAATGAGAGCGATACAAACACAGTGGGCGGAAACAGCCCTTTGGATGGCAGCAGAGAAGTCTCCAAACCTACTTCGGAAGTGGGCAACGGAAAAACCGAACGACCTATTAACACTGATAGAGGACAAGATAACGAAGGCTCTAAACTGGGAATTCTTAGCGATCAAGAACGGGGCTGATCAGTCAGGAGCAAGGGAACTGATGATGGAGATATTAGCACCGTTCAGCGCTGCAACTGGACCAAGCCAAATATCAATAACGGAAAAAGAGATGGAAGTGATACAAAACAAACTACTGACTCTAGTAAAGAAGTAAACAATTCTAGAAAATCAAACAAACTATTTACATAAATTACATGTATGAATAATTTAAAGCCTGAACATTCTATATTCAACAAAAAAGCGGTCAGGAACCACCCCGACCGCAAATTGTGTTTAATCCACTAGTGGTAAACCAAAGGGAAGTGTTATAAAAACAGATTTTAGATACTTGAAACTAATTAAAAACCATAATCAATAGAGTGAAATTTGAATGTTCTTTTTAGTTTTGCATCCATTTCTTATCTTACGATTCTTAGCCGAACAGTATTATTAATCGAGAATACATCTTCAATAATATCTTTTGGAAGCGCTGTGAAATTTATAAAATCTTCAGTTGTATATGCAAAATTTTCCTTAAATAAATTATATGCATTCTTAAAACAAGTGGGATTATCAATAAAAACATCAACTGGCTCTCTTCGATTATATCCATTTCGACTCATTTCAATCATAAAAAATTTGTATCTGTTTTCGTCAATACATTTTAAGTCTTTAGCTTTACGAATTATCGATGACATTGATGTTAACCAATAGTTTTTAAGTATTGTAAGTTCATTCATTCTAAGTCCTCTTAATGAATTAATGATTTCGGTCTCAGGCATCAAAAATTCACTTGCAAATAGATTTGCTTCATTTTCTTTGTTTCTATAAGAAGATATTGGGAAATTATTCTCATTATGTAATAATATATGACCTAACTCATGTGCAATTGTGAATCTTTTTCTGTCGTTTGAAAAATTTTTATTTACAATAATAACAGGATAGCCTTTATCTGTAACAAATGAGACCCCGTCAAATTTCTCATTATTATCTATTTCGTAGATAATTATTCCATTTGATTCTAATAATCCAATAATGTTTTTTACAGGTTCTGCTTTAGATAGTTTTAATAGTTTTCTGTTGTAGCCAGCAACATACTGAGGTGTAAAGCCCTCCTCGACATTTAAGGGTGCTAAAGTGAAATCAGGCCATTCAATACTTTCTGAGAACTCGTCAACAAAATACCCAATTAGTCGACTCCTATTTTCGAAATTTTGAATTGCAGTTTTACTGATGGTTGTCTTCTTTCTATAGTTAGTGTTTTCGATATTGCAGTTAATTTTTTTATTAAAAAATTCAACTGGAAAATCTAAAAAATCAATTATTTTAATTTGTAGTTCATTTGACAAAACGCCAAAGCCTTTTTCGAACTTCGAAAGATTTGATTGAGACAAACCATTAATTGTGCTCGCTAATTCTGTCTGAGAATATCCTCGATATTCTCTTGCGAATGTTAATTGTTTGTAATTCATAATGGTGTTTTTTTAAAGTGAAAAATAACCAAGGGAGACGGTTATTAATTTGCTTTCTTTAACTCCTGATTATCTTTCAACTTAGGTTTAACTTCAGTAATTCCATTCATTGGTACAATATTTTGTATCGATGATTGTACCTGCATATCCGCCTCAGCTATTGAAAATTTAATATCCCCTTCGTCAATATAAATCAATTGCGGGTTGACAAATTCGCCGAATCTATTTTTTTGATAGCCAAAATAAAGAATTGGCTCATCATTGTAATCAGTATCAGCAAATAAATCTAAGACCTGACTCTGATTTAGTATTGATTGGACATTAATTGTTTTGATATTCATTGGGTATCCTTTGCTGTTCAATTTTTTGAACAAAATTAGATATCCGTTGACTCTAAGTATGAGTCTCCTATACTTTCCGAAAAATGCATCGCCACTAAAGTTAGTTATTAAGCTCTCGGCAAAGCAACTTTGAATAATAGATGCCTCTAAATTTCTAGACCTGCTATGAGGTGGGAACAAAAACAACGCTTCGTTTGTTTTTTCAATTGCATCCATATAAGTCTTGAATAATAATGGATTTACATTTTTTAATTCAATCTTACATGTTTCATAATCTGCAAGTAATCTTTTTCCTTGCATTCTTCTGGAAAATGTATTATCTTCGCAGTCGAATTCTTCTAAATTTAATTTATTCATAAATATTTATTTAATCTCCCTTGATTAGTAAAGGTCTCTGCTCCAACAGAGACCTTTTTTTATTTTATTACAAAGGTAATAAAAAATATATAATTACGCAAGTAAATTGTATATAAAAATCAAATAAAATTGTATTCAGACATGTATAACAATGTAATACAGATTTTTACTTGGTTGTTTTTAATAAATAGTATTGAATATTAACTGTTAAATTATTGAGTTTAGTTTTAATAAAGGTGTATTTTACTTTAAAATTGATTTTAATAATGATTGAGAGTTGTCCTAATAATAAAAAAACGGTCAGGAACCACCCCGACCGCAATTGTGTTTAACCAACCAACGGCAAGCCGGAGGAAAGTGATACAAAGATAGTATAATTTATTTTAGTCAGAAAAGAAACGAAAATATAGAATACTTTTCTACATAATGTCCCCTCATTCGTCCCCTTTAATAAACACGCCTGACTATCAAATTGATAATCAGGCGTGTTACTTTCAATAATGTTGTCTCACAAGGATTCGAACCTTGACAGGCAGATCCAGAAACTACAGTGCTACCATTACACCATGAGACAATACTTGTATTCCCTTTTTTAGTGCG
>Ga0302215_10003530_pt1 | contig 10447 bp, 8 predicted proteins | sample II_Fen_N3_1_FD_194580 | JGI IMG/M metagenome (GOLD analysis project Ga0302215, IMG submission 194580) | Peat permafrost microbial communities from Stordalen Mire near Abisko, Sweden - II_Fen_N3_1 | ecosystem: Environmental > Terrestrial > Soil > Wetlands > Permafrost | place: Sweden: Abisko... | reverse complement strand
TTAGACAAATATACAAATTTTAATTGAATTGCACAAATATAATCAGTTGAATATCAAATAATTATATCAATTTCTTGAGTGGAAAATTTCATACTCTAATCGTTATTTTTTAATGCGTCAGCCCTGAGTAAACAGGAAAAATAATTTGTACGATACACTATCCGGCCAAGGCTGTTGTGCGTAAAAATAATCGTATATACTGCCGGGTAAAAAAACAGTAGTTTCGGCTGAAACTGAGTCCGTATTTCAAACTGGAATAGCCCTGTTAAACTTTGACAAACATAAATAATTATTTTAAAATTAAAAATAGCACGTTTTGAAAATTAAGTTTAATTAACCATTCATACAAGGCAATAGTTGTAGCAAAATGCGTCAATAAAGCTGTAGATATAACGGAAAATAAAATTATTGACCGTTTGTCAAATTAACTTATTTTTATAACTTTGGGGCGTGGAAAAGTGAAGTTTAGATTTTTTGGACAATAGAAAATAATTAATCACCAAAATAATACTGCTATGAGAGTTACAAAAGTAAAAGTAAAAGATGCCGGAAAAGACAAGATGGTTTTGATTCATCGGAAAACGACAGGTGCTCAACTCGTCTATTCAGGACAACCGGTTAGTAATGAAACCAACACTATACTTCCCGACAAGAAACGTGATAGTTTTGATTTAAGCATTTTGAATAAAACAATTATCAAGTTTGAAACTGTCAGAAAACAGAAACTCAACATAGACCAATATAAAACGCTGGAAAAAATAATCAAATACCCAAAACAGGAACTCCCAACACAGATAAAAGCCGAAGAGATTCTGCCTTTTCTAAACCATAAGTTTCAAGAGCCTGTGAAGTATTGGAAAGAGGGTAAAGAAGAAAAATTCAACCTCACACTGTTGATTGTGGAAGCAGTGAAAGCACAAGACAAACGGATACTTCAACCCTATCACGAATGGAAAGAATGGTACATTAAAACCAAAAGTGATTTATTGAAAAAGTCGATAGAGAATAACCGCATTGACCTATCCGACAATTTAAGCAAACGCAAAAAAGCATTACAGGCATGGGAAACCGATTTTACAACTACCGGTAGTATCGATCTTAGCCATTACCACAAAGTATATATGACCGATGTACTTTGCAAAATGCTGCAAGAAGTCAAACCTTTAACCGACGAGCGTGGAAAAATAAACACAAATGCGTATCATCGTGAATTAAAAAAGGCATTGCAAACCCATCAACCCGCTATATTCGGAACTCGCGAAGCCCCCAACGAAACGAATCGATTAAACAATCAGTTATCGATTTATCATCTGGAGGTGGTGAAATACATGGAGCATTATTTCCCCATTAAAACATCGAAACGCCGAAATACAGCCGATGATATTGTGCATTACCTGAAAGCACAAACCCTAAAAACCACCATTGAAAAACAATTGGTCAACGCTATACGTGCTAATATTATACAACAAGGAAAAACCAATCATCACGAACTGAAAGCTGATACAAGTAGTAGCGACCTGACAAAAATCAAAACCAACGAAGCTTTTGTGTTGAACCTGATAGGTGCTTGTGCCTTTGCCGCTAACAATATCCGAAACATGGTGGATAATGAACAAACGCTGGATGTACTTGGCAAAAGAGAATTTATCGATAGTCTTACCGGAACAAGAATAAGCAGTCAACTTTATTCTTTCTTCTTTGGCGAAAGCTTATCGACCAGCAAAGCAGAAAAAGAAACACAGCTATGGGGCAATACGTGGAGCGGTACAACAAATACGGAATAATGTAAACCATTATAAAAAAGATGCACTCAACACTATTTTCAATATCAGTGAGTTTGAAAACCCATCAACTACCGATAATAAGAATCAGACAAATTATGCCGAAACTATTTATAAAAACCTATTTGTAACCGAACTCAAAAAAATACCGGAAGCCTTTGCGCAACAACTGAAAACAGGAGGCGTATTGAGTTATTATACTCTTGACAATCTGAAAACCCTGCTTACAACCTTTCAGTTTTCGCTTTGTCGCTCTGTGATTCCTTTTGCTCCGGGATTTAAAAAAGTATTCAATGGTGGGATTAATTACCAAAATGCCACAAAAGATGAAAGCTTTTATGAACTGATGCTCGAACGGTATTTACCCAAAGAAAATTTTGCCGAAGAAGCTTATAATGCCCGCTATTTTCTGTTGAAGTTAATCTACAACAACCTGTTTTTACCTCAGTTTACCACCAGCAAAAATGCTTTTGCAGATTCGGTAAGCTTTGTACAACAGCAAAACAAAAAGCAAGCTGAGCACTCAAAACGCCCCAAAGCCTTTGCCTTTGAAGCAGTGCGCCCCATGACCAATGCCGACAGCATTGCAGGCTATATGGCTTACGTGCAAAGTGAACTGATGCAGGAGCAAAACAAAAAAGAAGAAAAAGCCACCGACGAAACCCGTATCAATTTCGAAAAATTCATGTTGCAGGTATATATCAAAGGCTTCGATAGCTTTTTAAAGGCTCAGGAATTTGATTTTATACAACTGCCACAACCGCAGCTATCCGCCACCGACAACAATCAACAAAAAGCAGACAAGCTCAACCAACTGGAAACAGCCATAACCGGAGACTGTAAACTTACGCCTCACTATGCTAAAGCGGATGTTGCCACACACATAGCTTTTTATGTTTTCTGCAAACTGCTGGATGCCGGACACCTGAGTAACCTGCGTAACGAACTAATTAAATTCCGTGAATCGGTAGACGAATTCCAATTCGGTCATCTACTCGAAATAATAGAGATATGCCTGCTCAGTGCCGATATAGTGCCTACCGATTACCGAAAACTGTACTCCAACGAAGCTGACTGCTTAGCCCGCTTAACTCCGTTTATTGAAGATGGTGCAGATATAACCAACTGGAGCGACCTGTTTGTGCAAACCGACAAACACACTCCAGTAATTCATGCTAATATTGAACTAAGTGTGAAATACGGAACCACCAAACTATTGGAACAAATTGTGAGCAAAGACCCACTGTTTAAAACAACCGAAGCTAATTTCACTGCATGGAACACTGCTCAAAAATCCATTGAACAACTGATTAAACAACGTGAAGACCATCACGAAAAATGGGTAAAAGCAAAGAATGCTGATGACAAAGAAAAACAGGAAAAAAGAAGGGACAAAAGCAATTGGGCTCAACAATACATAAACGAACATGGCGACGATTACCTCGACATTTGTGATTATATAAATACCTACAACTGGTTGGATAATAAAATGCACTTTGTGCATCTGAACCGATTGCACAGTCTGACCATTGAATTGCTGGGACGAATGGCCGGATTTGTAGCATTGTTTGATAGAGACTTTCAGTTTGTCGATGCACAACGAAGCAATGATAAATTTAAAATAGAAGAGTTTGTAAATCTAAAAAGAATGGATGAAAAGCTAAATGCAGTGCCTCGAAAAAAAATCAAAGAAATTCAAGATATTAGATATAAAATAAGTCAAAGAAATGGAAATAAAATAGACGAATCTGTTCGTGATATATTAATTCAAAGTATTCACGAAAAAAGAAATTACTACAACAGCACATTTTTACTTGTGAACAACGATGAAAAAAAGGAGAATAAGGTATATGATATTCGAAACCACCTTGCACACTTTAATTATCTGACTAAAAATGCCGCTGATTACTCGCTGCTCGACCTTATAAACGAACTACGTGAGTTGCTCAACTACGACCGTAAATTGAAAAATGCAGTGTCTAAAGCCTTTATCGATTTGTTCGACAAACACGGCATGAAACTAACGCTTAAACTAAACGCTCAACACAAACTGGAAGTAGAAAACCTTGAATCTAAGCAATTGTATCATTTAGGCACATCGGCCAAAGATAAACCTGAATATCGGTTAACCACTAATCAGGTTCCGACTAAGTATTGCGCTATGTGCCGCAGTTTATTAGAAATGAAAAACTAGAAAGTAATAATCTATATTACGCTGTTTTGTCCTAACTTTGCAACGCTTTTAAGCGTAAAAGTGTTTGTAAAACTGATAAATACAGATACTATCTTATGGATGATCCCAAAATTGAAGGGAACTACAACTATCAAACGTCAATATGACTTTATCCCCTACTTATGGATGATCCCAAAATTGAAGGGAACTAAAACCAGATAAGTCTTTAATCTTTTTGTCGTTTTCTTATGGATGATCCCAAAAGTGAAGGGAACTAAAACGCTGTTACACTATTCACAATCACTAATTTTCTTGTAGATGATCCCAAAAGTGAAGGGAGCTAAAACGCACAAAGCATACACTCGGTCGTTATAGCCTTGTGAACTATCCCGAAATTGAAGGGAACTAAAACACCAGATGTCGCATAGCCTTATTCGTTATCCTTGTAGTTGATCCCAAAACAGAAGGGAAGAACTCAATTTACAAATAGCGAGTTCTTATTTAAATGCTGAATCATTTACTTCTATGAATGAACGAGACAAGTTTTTAGAAGAAGCCGGCAAAATGCTGGAGTTAATAGAGATAGAACGTGTACGAAAAGACAAGTTTATTGATCAACTGGTGCTTGATTTGGAGCATCTGGCCATGCAGTATTACCCCGAGATAAGCAGCTACAGTGGCGAGCGGCGAGATTTGCTTCGGGGAAAAGCCATACGCCGCACCAATGATATTTGCGAATTTATGTTTAAGCGGATATACGAAGGCGAGGATGATAGTGAGTTAGACGTTATTGCATTAAAAGTTCCTCCCTTATACGATGAAGAACGAGATAAGCGGCTATTAGAAAAAAAACTGGCGAAAATTGATGTTCAATATCACGCTCAGGTTACCGAGACCTTCAAACTTCTGTTGGAGCTAAAAGAAGAGGGAAACCTGTTTAGGTATGAGTGTTTTGAGAAAACAAAGAAAGCACTTTGGTTGTCGTTTCCGGAAATCAGCGAATTTACAGGCAATTCCATCTTGCACATGAATTATTATGCTTACGACAGAATCTGGTACATGGTTAATGATTTGGAACATATAATAGAAACATAACATTGCTTTCCAAGCGTCTCAAAGCATATCAGCACCCTTGCATTAATACCCAAACAGCCCCTATCCTACCTTTAGTTTAATTCATTTTAATTCAATTTATATATAATAATTCTTCGCCTGTAACGTTATCTTAATAACTTTATTTTGAGAGTTGCTACTTTACGAGTGTAATAAAATTGTATTTTTTTTACAATTGTTCGAGATTTGTAACGTCTAAGCATTTGCATTGTTATTTATATTAAATTACCTTTGCACTCCAATAACAGTACATGTCTTTATCTGTAGATTACTCACAAAAAGAAACACATTTATCATCACAGAATATGAGAAAATACCTTTCAATCCTTCTAGGATTGCTCCTCACAGGAGCCATTCAGGCGCTAACGGTAGTAGTCAGTAATCCCGGTGGGCTCTCAGTAGCCATAGCAAATGCAGGTGATAGTTTAAACACTGTAACCAACCTTACCATTAAAGGGGCTATTAATGCAACTGATTTTAAAACCATGCGGGATAAAATGCCAAAATTGGCAGAACTTGACCTTAGCACGGCAACCGTAGATGCATATTCAGGAACCGAAGGTACAGCAGGCGTAAAACAAACAACTTATCCTGCCAATGAAATACCACAATATGCTTTTATGAACCGGACAACCTGTACGGGCAAAGAGGTTTTAAAAAGTGTAACGATATCGTCCACCGTTAAGTCAATTGGAAGCTTTGCGTTTAATAACTGTAAGGATTTGCTAACGATTAACATTCCATCTTCAGTTACCCGAATTGGTGAGTATGCTTTTTTTGGTTGCACCAACCTAAGTTCCATTTATGTACATTCCGAAAAGCCAATAAGTTTGGGCGCAAATACAGCTGTTTTTGGTTGCGTAAATATGTACACCTGCAAACTGTATGTTCCGTCGTGCTCAAAATCGGCTTACAAATCGGCAGAACAATGGAAAGAATTCAGTATTCTCAGAAGGAGTTGAGAAAAGCTATAATCAGGTAAGTAAAAAAAATCCCGAAACTCTGCATAGGTAGAGTTTCGGGATTCTTTTTTAGGTAGCAAAGATCAAAGTTGATTTTATCCCAACTCATTCAGGTTTTCCATTTTCTTTTTATCAAGGAATTCATAAATACCACCTAAGTGTTCATGAATTTTTTTGTTGCCTATTTCGTATACTTTTGTAACCAGACCATCCAGAAACTCACGGTCGTGTGAAACAATGATGGCTGTTCCGTCGTAGGCTATGATGGCATCTTTCAGCACCTCTTTGGACGGAATATCCAAGTGATTGGTAGGTTCATCCAGAATCAGCAAACTGACCGGTTCCAGCAGCAATCGGATCATGGCCAAACGGCTGCGTTCTCCGCCCGAAAGTACTTTCACCTTTTTGTCTGAGGCATCGCCACCAAACATAAAAGCCCCCAGAATATCACGTAATCGTGTACGAATATCACCCACCGCCACATAATCAACTGTTTCAAAAACAGTCATATTTTCATCGAGCAGCGAAGGTTGATTCTGGGCAAAATATCCGATTTTTACATTATGACCCAGCTTTAGTATACCCGAATAGGCAATTTCGTCCAAAATACATTTTATAAGCGTACTTTTCCCTTCACCATTTTTGCCCACTAAAGCTACTTTCTCGCCCCTGTTAATCATCAATCCTACTCTATCAAGCACAACATAGTCGTCATACACCATGGATAAATTCTCTATTTCCAACGGTATGGCTCCCGAGCGTGGAGCGGGTGGAAATTTCAGATGAAGCCGTGAAGTATCTTCCATATCTACTTCCAGTCGCTCAATTTTATTCAGCGCTTTTATACGCGACTGAACCTGCACGGCTTTCGTGGCTTTGCTACGGAAACGATCAATAAAATCTTCCGTTTCCTGTATCATCTTTTGCTGATTTTCGAATGCCCGAACCTGTTGATCATGCCTTTCCTGACGGAGTTGCAGGTATTTGGAATAATACACATCGTAATCGTAAATCCGTCCGAGCGAAATTTCAATCGTGCGGTTGGTTACTCCATCCATAAAAGCCTTGTCGTGCGAAACCAAGAGTATAGCACTTGTGGTATTGGCCAGAAAAGTTTCGAGCCATTGAATGGATTCTATATCTAAATGGTTGGTAGGTTCATCCAGCAGCAATATGTCAGGAGTTTGCAGCAGTATTTTTGCTAACTCAATACGCATCCGCCATCCGCCACTGAATTCGGAACATTGCCTGTCGAAATCACTCCTGAGAAATCCCAGTCCGAGCAAGTTTTTTTCAATTTCGGCATAAAAATTCCCACTATTAATTATTTGCATATGCTCATAAGCGTTGCTCAACTTATCTATAATCTGGGCATACTCTTCGCTTTCATAATCCAGGCGCTCTGTCAGTTGCAGGGTTAAGTGGTCAATCTCATTCTGCAGTTTAGTAATACGTTCAAATGCTTTCTCGGTCTCCTGCATCACGGTAGTACCTTCATTGTGAATCATGTGCTGAGGCAAATAACCGATAGTCAAATCGGGAGAAGCAACGATACTCCCGCGTGTGGGTTGTTCACTTCCGGCTATTAATTTTATCAGTGTGGATTTTCCGGCACCATTTCGACCCACTAATGCAATCTTATCTTTGGGGTTGATAAGAAATCCGATACTGTCTAGTAATCGTCTTCCGTCGAATTCTACCGTAAGTTGTTCTATTGAAATCATTCTTGTTTTCTAAGCAACATCATGCCCTTTATCTATATCTTATTTTCGTTGTTATGTTATCGTGTCTTGTCAACCAAAGTCCAACGAAACTTCGTTCATCCTTCGCAGGAAAGTTTATAAATCGTAGCTGTATCAGCCAAGTAACGAATCGGCTGCATCAGCTTATAAAAAAAACTTCTGTCATCGTAAGATAACAGAAGTCCTTATTATGTTTCCCTGAAAACTAAATTTAGTTTTTTGGAAGAGCTTCTTTAACAACCATTGGGCGACCATCAAATTCAGCTCCGTTTAATTCAGAAATTACTTTCTTAGCAGCTTCGTCATCTGACATTTCAACAAATGCAAAACCTTTAGATCGGCGAGTTTCGCGATCGATGATAAGCTTGCATGAATCTACCTGACCATACTCTGCAATTGCTTCTTTAAGGTCGTTTTCTCTAACATTGTAACTTAAGTTACCTACGTAAATGTTCATAAAATAAAATAATTAATTGTGATAAAAGAGAAGTAGAGTAACGAAAGTATCACAAATTCTAATCAAAAGATTGGAGATGAAAATAAACAAACGAAAAAATACATTTTCTTTTCTGGCACAAAGATACGTCTTTTTTTTCACTCTTACAATTTTCTCTCTCTTTGCAGTATATTGTCCGGAGAAAAAAAACTCAAAAATAACAGAAGTGAAGAAACGACTCCATAAAAATCGCCCCGAAATTCTTTTCAGAGTTTCGGGGCGAATAAATAAAAATTAGTCAATGACTAAATGGAAAATACTTTTATTTTTTCCACAAGTGATTCATATCTTCCAATGTTTTTCCTTTGGTTTCGGGAACCATTTTCCAAACAAAGATAGCCGATAGAACAGACATTACACCGTAAAGTACATAAGTAAATGTAATGCTAAATGCTTCTAAAGAAGGGAACGTAGCCGATACGATAAAGTTAGAAATCCACTGAGCCGCAACTGCAATAGCAATAGCTTTTCCACGGATAGTGTTCGGGAAAATTTCAGAGATAAGTACCCAACAAATTGGTCCCCATGACATCATAAACGAAGCCGAATAGATAACAATAAAAATAAGCGTACTTACACCGATAATTTGAAGATAAGCCAGTAAACCAATAGCAAACATACCGATAGCCATTCCAATAGAGCCGATAATCAACAACGGTTTACGTCCGAATTTATCTACTGTAAAGATAGCTACCAATGTAAATACGATATTAATAAAGCCCATGATAACTGTTTGATACATGGCTGCATCGTTACCAAATCCAAGTCCTTTGAAAATTGTTGGAGCGTAGTAAAGTACCACGTTGATACCTACTGCTTGTTGGAACACCGACAAGAGAATACCAATAATAACCACTTTCCAGCCATAAGCCAATACTTTCTCAACTGTTTCGTGAGCCGATTCTTTAATCTCAGATAGAATTTCTTTGGCTTTATTAGAACCATTGATTTTACCCAGAATATGTAGGGCTTTTTCTTCGTGACCAATCAATGCCAAGTGGCGAGGAGTTTCGGGAACAAAGAACAGTAACAAGCCAAAAACAGCGGCAGGAACAGCATTGGAAGCAAACATATAACGCCATCCTTCAGTATCAATCCATTGTTGTGGTTGACCTTTGGTAATGAAATAGTTTACAAAATACACAATGAGCATACCAAAGATAATCGCAAACTGGTTCCACGAAACCAATTTACCACGAATATCAGCCGGAGCAATTTCGGCAATATACATAGGACAAATAGCCGAAGCAAGTCCCACACCTATACCACCAATAACACGGTAAATATTGAATGCAATCAATACCGGAACTGATCCATCACCTTTGGTAAAAAAGAATACTTCCGGATTCGCTGCACCAAGTGCCGAGACAAAAAACATAATAGCGGCTAAAAGTAATGAGTTTTTACGTCCCAGTTTCTCAGCAAAGATACCTGAAATTGCACTACCCAAAATACAACCGATAAGCGCACTGGAAACTGTTGCCCCATGATAGAATGTAGCCATACTACCAAAAGTAGCTTCATTCAGGTGGAAAACTGTTTTCAATGAATCGACAGCACCTGAAATTACAGCCGTGTCGTATCCGAAAAGCAAACCTCCAAGTGTTGCCACCAGAGTTATGCCGAAAATATAAAGTTGACTTCCTTTTTCTGTGTTCATTTTTTTAGATTTAAGAGCAAAGAGCAAAGACGAAAGACGAAAGAGCAAAGACGAAAAATAAAGACTTTTGAAAATTACTTCCAATATTCTTTTACCTTACATTTGTTGTCTTTGCTCTTTTATCTTTGCTCTTTTATCTGATTAAATATACATATTTACAATTGCTTCGTAAAGCTCTTGTTTTCCGCTGATTTGTTTTGGTTCGCCATTTGCTTTTGCGTAAGCATAAACATCTTCGAAAGTAAGTTTACCTTCTTCGAATTCTTTACCTTTACCTGCATCGTAAGAAGCGTAACGGTCAGAAACCATTTTCTTGTATGGAGATTCTTCTAAGATTGCAGCTGCAGCTTCCAAAGCGCGAGCCATAATATCCATAGCACCAACGTGAGCAATGAATAAATCATCGTTATCTGTAGAGTTACGACGGATTTTAGCATCGAAGTTAGTACCACCACCTTGCATACCACCACCTTGAAGCACAACGATCATAGCTTGTGTCAATTCGAAGATATCAACTGGG
>Ga0302215_10003527_pt1 | contig 10454 bp, 9 predicted proteins | sample II_Fen_N3_1_FD_194580 | JGI IMG/M metagenome (GOLD analysis project Ga0302215, IMG submission 194580) | Peat permafrost microbial communities from Stordalen Mire near Abisko, Sweden - II_Fen_N3_1 | ecosystem: Environmental > Terrestrial > Soil > Wetlands > Permafrost | place: Sweden: Abisko... | reverse complement strand
CAGTTTTCAAGTAGAATAAGGCATCAGAAATGTTTTTACAGAATTATGCAGAGAGAGCAGCTTCACACAGAAAATCCTCAGATTGTAGAATTTCTGAAGGAGACAAAACTGAGTTTTATTGCTATGTACTCAAAAATTCTGGAAAGTGGTCTTCAGAAAGGAATTTTTACCAAAAATCCACCGATTTACTTATTGCATTCTACGGTTAGCGGAACGTTATTTTATGCGTCCAATGGAAAAGAGATGTATAAAGAGTTTTTGAATAATGCAGAGGATGAAGAGATTTTTGAGGAAAAATATTACACGGAACTTAATAAACATATAAAATACATTTTAAAAGACCTTTTAGGTTATGAAGAGAATAAATAACTCAGTTATTGCTCTTTCCTTATTCATAGGAATCGCAAACGCAAATGCTCAGGAGAAAAAGCAACTCAGCCTCGATGAAGCCGTACAGTTGGGAATCCAAAACAGCAAAAGTTTAAAAATTGATGCCGCCAAAATAGAGGAAGCTACAGCAGATCTTTTGGCAGCAAAAAACAGACAGCTTCCGGATCTGTCAGTTTCAGGAAGTTATCTTTACCTGCCATTAAAACCGAATATTGACTTGAAAATTCCTGGAGTTGCTTCAGGAGGGCCGGAAGTTCATCAGGTTGCTTACGGATCGGCGAATCTCAGTGTTCCGATTTACAGTGGTGGAAGAATCAAATACGGAATTCAGTCTGCGAAATATTTGGTGGAAGCATCAAAACTGAGCACTGAAAATGATAAAGTTGCCATTGCTTACAATGTTGCACAGGCTTATAATAATTTATTTAAAGCCAATCAATCAATCAAAGTTTTAGAAGAAAATTTAAGTGCTTCTCAAAAAAGAGACGAAACTTTTCTTAAGCTTGAAAACAACGGAGTAATTGCAAGAAACGACCGTTTGAAGGCAAATCTTCAGACTTCAAACATCGAATTACAATTGCTGGAAGCTAGAAACAACTATAACATTGCCAATATTAATATGGATTTGCTTTTAGGGCTTCCAGATGCAACGGAAATCGAAGTTGATAAGCAATATATCGATGAAGCCGATGATGTGAAACCTGTTGATTTTTATTTAAATGAAGCAAGAGAAAACCGTAAGGATTTGCAGGCTTTAGATCAACAAAGAAAAGCAGCAGAATTGGGAACGAGATCAGCGAAAGCAGAGAATCTTCCTTCTATTGCGTTTACCGGAGGTTATGTTGCAGCAGATATTCCAAAATTTTTGACGATTTATAATGCGGTAAATGTAGGAGTCGGAGTTTCTTACAATTTATCAAATCTTTGGAAAGAAAATTCATCATTGAAGCAGTCGAAAGCTAGAGAAATGCAGTTGTCGGCAACCAATGAATTGCTGAATGACAATATTAAATTGGACGTCAACAGAGAGTTTCAAAACACCGATTATTCTAAAAAGAGAATTGCAGTTTTCGAAAAAGCAGCTGTACAGGCTAATGAAAATTACAGAATTACCAAAAATAAATACGATAACGGTCTTGCAACTATGACAGAATTGTTGGATGCAGATGCAGCTCAGATTTCTGCAAACGTTGGAGTGATAAATGCTAAAGCAGATGCAGCACTGGCTTACAGAAAACTTTTACAGACTACAGGAACTTTAACAATCAAATAAAATAAAGAACTATACCAACAATGGAAAATAATAATACACAAGCGACTGAACCAGCAAAGAAAAAAAGTTTAGTTTTCCCTATCATTTTAGCCGTTATCATCATAGTAGGAGGGATTTACGGTTACAGAACCTATTCTTACGGACAGATTCACGAAGAAACAGATGATGCACAGATTGCTTCAAACTTAAATCCTGTTATTTCTAAAATCTCAGGTTATGTTGCAGAAGTGAAAGTGAAAGATAACCAGTTTGTAAAAAAAGGTGATACTTTGGTGATTTTAGATAGCAAAGATCAAAGAATGGCATTGGAACAAGCTCAAGCAGCTTTGTCAACAGCAAAAAGCAATGTTTCTTCTGCTCAGTCATCTACGAATGCAACTTCAAAAAATATTAACAGTTCTCAGGCAGCTGTAGCAACTGCAAATGCGCAGATTGAAGCAGCAAAAGTGAATGTCTGGAAAACTTCTCAGGATTTGAAAAGATATTCTATTCTTGTGAAAGATCATTCAATTACAGAGCAACAATATGAACAGGCTTTGGCTGCAAAACAATCCGCAGATAAGCAATTGCAGGTTTTGGTAGATACTAGAAATCAGATTGCACAACAAACCGGTATTGCGTCTTCTCAAACGGAAGCAAGTTCTCAGCAGATTTCTGTTGCAGGATCGGTAGCTAAACAAAGAGAAGTGGATGTGGAAAGTGCAAGATTAAATCTTTCTTATACGGTTATTGTTGCTCCTGAAGATGGTTTTGTAGGAAAAGTTCCGATTCAGGCAGGTCAGTTTTTGCAGGCAGGTTCTCAATTATTCAGCTTGGTTAAAAATGATCAGAAATGGGTAATTGCCAACTTTAAAGAAACTCAGGTTGCTAAAATGGTGGAAGGACAAAAAGTGAAAATCGAGATCGATGCATTTCCTGATACCGATTTTGAAGGAGTGGTAAGCTCATTCTCTCCGGCTACAGGTTCTACATTCTCTATTTTGCCTCCGGATAATGCAAGTGGAAACTTTGTAAAAGTGGTTCAGAGACTTCCTATAAAAATCGATTTTGTAAAGCTTGATCCAAACATTGCAAAAAGATTGAGAACCGGTATGAATGTGAAAGCAGAGGTTTCTTTAAAATAGATTAAATAATTAAAAGATTCAAAGATTCAAATATTAAAAGATTATACGCCAAATACAATAATAATTATGCGGATCAGTAATCTTTTAGTCCTTTAATTTTTAAAATAATATTGAAATAGTGAATTGTCAATTTTGCTGAAGCAAGTCAATCATGAATAGAAAATGAAGTAGGATTGATGTTAATTTGGAAATGAAGTAGTAAAATTGACGAGGATGTTGATTGACCATTGACAATTCACTTTTTTTACAATGTAAAAAAACTATGCAAGATTCATTAGTAGAATACGGAGCCCGAAGAGTGATCATTACGATCACGGCTATTCTTTGTGCTTTGCTTGAAATTGTGGATTCCACGATTGTGAACGTTGCCCTGAACGAGATGAAAGGTAACTTGGGAGCTACACTTTCCGAAGTGGGTTGGGTAATTACCGCTTACGCAATTGGTAACGTAATCGTTGTACCGATGACGAGTTGGCTTTCCCAACAGTTTGGAAGAAGAAATTATTTCGCAGCTTCGATTATTATATTTACCATTTTTTCATTTCTCTGCGGAAATGCAGATAATATTTGGGAATTGGTATTCTTTAGACTCTGTCAGGGAATTGGAGGTGGAGCGTTGCTTGTAACCTCACAAACCATTATCACTGAATCTTATCCCGTTGAAAAAAGAAGTATGGCTCAGGCGATTTATGGTTTGGGAGTAATTATCGGTCCCACTTTAGGTCCGCCTTTGGGAGGATATATTGTAGATAATTTCAGCTGGCCATATATATTTTATATCAATATTCCACTTGGGATAGCAGCAACTTTGATGACATTACAGTTTGTAAGAAGCCCGAAATTTTCTGAAAAACGTAAAGCTTCAGATGTAGACTGGTTGGGAATTATGTTGTTGGCTTTAACGGTTGGTTCTTTACAGTTTATTTTGGAAAGAGGTCATGAAGAAGATTGGTTTGAAAGTGGAATGATTGTCACTTTTACGACTACAGCAGTTCTAGGATTCATCTTATTCCTGTGGCGTGAGTTGACCTGCAAATATCCCATTGTAGAACTACGGGTTTTGAAAAACGGAAACCTTCGAATAGGAACGGTAATGTCTTTTGTTTTAGGATTTGGGTTGTATGGTTCAACATTTATTGTTCCTTTATATACGCAAAGTATTTTGGGATGGACGGCACTGCAATCCGGAGCATTAATGATTCCGGCAGCACTAACGACAGCGTTCATGATGCCAATTATTGGTAAATTATTAACAAAAGGAGTCAAACAGCAGATTTTAGTTTCTTTAGGGTTGCTTATTTTCTTTATTTACAGTTTCTGGGGATACAAAATTCTGACTCCAGATACCAGTAAAGAAGCCTTTTTCTGGATGTTGATTGTTCGTGGAATGGGATTAGGATTATTATTTATCCCGATTACGTCATTATCACTGAGTACTTTGAAAGGTCAGGAAATCGGTCAGGGAGCTGCATTTACGGGAATGATGAGACAGCTTGGAGGATCTTTCGGGATTGCCGCAATCACGACATTTATTGCCAATGCCAGTCAGAAGTACAGGGTGAATTTGATTTCGCACTTAGATGCAGACAGTTTCAGTGTTCAGCAGAGATTGGCAGGATTGAAAGCTAATTTCATAGCAAAAGGAATGACTCCCGATGCAGCAATGAATGCCGCTTACAAAGTTCTGGATCTTACGGTCACCAAACAGGCAACCGTTTTATCTTATATGGATGTTTTCCTTTATCTGGGAATCGCATTTCTTGTTTGTATTCCGTTTATTCTCTTCATCAGAGAACGGAAAAGTAAAGAAAAGATTGATTTGAGTGGAGTACACTAAAAATATATAAACCTCTGATTTTTTTCGGAGGTTTTTTGTTGAAAAAATCCTACTGACAAACATTTGTCACAAACTCATCTTATCTTTGTTTAAATTTAAATCAACTATTCTCATGAGTTATTGTTCAGTAATCGAAAGAATGCAGCCCGAAAGCAGAAAAGAGCTCCACAAAAAATACCACGACAATCATTACGGGTTTCCGATTCATGATGATAATGAGTTGTTTGGGAGATTGATCATGGAAATTAATCAGGCAGGTTTGAGCTGGGAAACGATCTTGAAAAAAGAAGAAGGTTTCAGAAAAGCGTATGATAATTTTAATATTAAAAAAGTTGCTGCTTATGCGGAAGAAGACCGTGAAAGATTGCTTTCTGATCCCGGAATTATCAGAAATAAATTGAAAGTCAACGCTGCTATCGAAAACGCAAAAACCATCATTGAGTTACAAAAAGAATTCGGATCATTTGAAAAATGGCTGGAACATCATCATCCAAAAGATTTACAGGAATGGATGAAACTCTTCAAAAAAACTTTTAAATTCACAGGCGGAGAAATCGTAAATGAATTTCTGATGAGCATCGGTTTTTTGAAAGGTGCTCATGCGGAAGATTGTGTGGTGAATGAGGAGATTTTGAAGTTTGATCCGATGTGGAGGAAAGGATAGATAATTATTCACACTTTCGAATATCTAATTTTATTATGAAATATTGTATAGTTCTTATACTTTTATTGCTTTCATGTATAAACCCAAAAAAAGAAAGGGAAAAATATGCTCAATTGCTGGCAAATGAAGAATGCAATCTTGTTATCTCATCTCCGCCTTTCGACAATTCTGTTTGGTTTAAAACAAAAGGATATGACCCGATAACAAAGGAATCAAAAATATGTAAAACTAACAATAGATGGTGGAATCTATTTGCTCTCCAAATGGACGTAGGAGATACAATTGTTAAAAAGAAAGGAGAACTAATTTTTGCTATTCACAAAACAGATACAATAATTTATCATGACTGGAATATCGAAACAGCGCAATAATAAAAACAACCAGATTTCTATTATTTCATCTGGCTTTTCAATCTTTCAATCAGCATCGTAATGATTCTTTTATTAAAAACCTTACTGTCATATTGATATACTTCCAATTCCTCTAACGTAAACATTCCGATGGTCATCCCGAGGAAAGTGTTTTTCAAGACAGCATCTTTTTGTAGACTCTGTTCGATAAATGTTTGCTTTTTAAAAGGCGATAACGTAGTGAAATCAGCTTTCTGTCGCAGTGCATATTTTGTAAACAAAGAGAGATAAAGATCGTTCTGTAATTTTAAAATGGGACGCAATGTTTTGTTTTGAAATATTTCTGCGGGAGTTGTTGTCTCTGAATTGGGTAGGTTGAGAGATTCTCTAAGGTTTATTTTTGTGGTCATGATTTCGAAATTTGATTATCAAATGTAAGTATACACTAATTTGTCAATACATAAATCTACTTTTTAGTTTTTTTGTGATTCCTTTCTGTGACAAATATAGAATGCTCTTTGATATAATTCGTCATAGGTTAAAATTTCAATATTTTTTAAGTTTTTTCGAAACATTTCAAAAGAAGAAAATTTGACTTCATTGATCTGGTAATCCTTTATGAATTCATTTAAATTTCCAATAAGGATGAATGCTTTTGGATTGTATAAATATAAATTTTCACCCGTTAAAAAATCTTCGGAATCTTTTATTTCTGTCTTTGTTGAAATTTCAACCAAAGCTTTTTGAATGGTTCTTTGAACTTGGGCAATTGCTCCAGCTAAGTCATCCGATATTTGCCAAGATTCTTCTCGGTAAGCCGATTTAACTTTTTTTAATAAATTATCAGTGCTTAATTTTAGTTCACAAAAGCATAAAGAATTAATCGCTCCTTGCGATTTAAGCAATGCGTCAATCCTTTTTCCTTTTGCGAAAAAATCTGAGCCCGAAGTTACTTGTTCTAATTTTTTTGAATCTAATTCTGTATTGAAAATATAATCTAATCCATATCCCAGAATCCAAGTGTTTTTTTCAAAAAACTTTTGCCAAACAGCTTCATCAGTTTGACTCGTTTTTAATTCATTTGTAATTTGTTCTTTATATTCAGTGAAATATCCTTCTGTGTAGAGTAATTTTTCAAATATTTCGAGCTGATTTTTGCGATATCCAAAATTAATTATGTCGCTTGTTGTTACATTATTATTTAGAGCTTCCTGTAATATTTCGAGATTCTCTACAACTAATTTTACAGCTTGGTCTTTATTTAATAACATTTTAGCTAGCTCAGTATCACTAATATTAAAAGTGCTATCATTTGGAAATTCGATTTGCTTTATGCTTTTTAAAAACTGATATAGGCTTTCTATTTCCTTTCCATGAAAGGACGCTTCTTTCTGAACACTTTTTACTGTTTTGCCTGAGGCATCAAATTGCTGTAAAATAAGCTTTTCTAAAGAACGACTATCATCCTGAAGAAATAAAGCTTTTAATTGTCTTTTGCCAGAGAATGAGTGACTTAGAGTTTTTTCATCTTTCATCAAATACTCGTTTCCTTCATAATCTAGGATTTTATGTGCAAATTTTTTCTTGAAATTTGAAAACGCAGGTTGAAAGCTCTCTGAAAAATATGTTTTTCCAACAACTCTTTGTGATGCAAAATATTCATCTTGATTTTTTTCTTCATTCATTATTTTTTAATTTTACAGTTTTTTTAAGAAAGAGGTTCTAATTATTAAAGAAAGTAAATAAATTCCAGCTATTAAAATTGTGGTCGTTTATACAATAAATATTAATCACAAGATATAAATTAAATGTCAAAAATTACTTGTAGGTAAATAAATTCCTCATCCCACCGTCTTCGTATCTTCCTCCTTCAAAATCTTTTTCTCTTTCATGGCGACCATCATTCTTTCGCACTTATATTTTGCCCAGTCAAATTGATTGAGAAAATCCAGAGCTGCGACAAATCCGGAGTTGAAGAGCTGTTCTTTTTCTTCTCTTTTCATAAAGAAATTGAGCCAGCTGCTCGTTCCGCAGTTGACGGTTTTGATGCTGTAAAGATTATAAAAAGAATATTTGGTCAGAAATGTCTTGTCGTTGAAACCTTTTAAAGTACCGATGATATTTCCGGCGTAGGAGAGGGGAGTTTTCAGGATTTGTTCGCTCGTTTTTCCTTTTTCACCTAAAATTTCAGAATCGCTGGTCAATTGTACACCAAACAGAGGAAGCCTCGGATAAAAAATATCATTCATGTGAAAAAGATCAATCGGGAAGTTGGAAAGCGTACCTCCATCAATGAAAATTCCGACAGGGTAAATATCTTCTTTTTGGGTATTCATCCAGAATTTCCAAGCGTATTTTACTGAGTCATCGTCTTTGTTGATAAGCTTTTGCATCGGTTCAAAAAAGAAAGGAACAGACATCGATGCCCGCACAAACTCAGCCGGACTGATGTGTTTCAGTTCTTCTTCCGACCAATAGAGATTCGCCATGGTTGGTAACTCGACTTTTATTTTTGCATTGATATCTGTTGTGATGACAATGTATTCTGTCTTAAGCTGATAAAACGGATTGTTCTTGTAATAATCATTGTTTTCTGCACTTTCAAAAAATATTCGATAACGGGTTTCGTCGATATGTTCGAGATTATTCAACTTGATTTCCTCAATTCCGTTGAGTGCGTTCGTGTAAAACTCCATGCCATTTCCGTAGCGATAGTTGAGATTCATTTTATCTTCTTTCTGAATAAATTTCTCGTTAAGTTCGGCAACGGTTTTTATTCCGAATCCGTTCATCACATCGGTCATTTGATTAAGGAAAACATTTCCGGGATTGAGTCCGCTGTTGCTTTTTCTGAAATCATTATAAAACTTTTTAAAACATAAAAACCCAATGATAATAGGAATCAGCGGAACTAAAAATAAAAGTTTTGCAGTAAGAATTGTTTCAGACGAAATGATAAACGGCAGCGCAACAAGAATAAGCATAACTACAGCAATAATAATCACATTGATTTTAATGAAATTTTTATTGTTGAGCATCGCATGAATCGTCGTTCTCACATACGATTTACCATCCATAAAATCTGAAAAATCCCAGTTGAAAAGAATATCTTTAATGACTTCGCCTTTTGCTTCTTCTTTAGTTTTGCAGGCGGCAATCAGAATTGTATTGATGGCTCCTGCGCTCGTTCCTGCCACTTTCAGAAAACGAATTCCGAAGATTTCAAGTGCGTACATATAACCAACCAATGCACTTCCCCAAACGCCGCCTCCTTCCTGTACGAATTCGATATATTGATTGCCTTCTGTATCGAGAATATCAGAGAATTCCTTGCTGGAAATATTTTCTTGCAAAGCGCTAAGTTTTTCTTTTGAGTCCTGAGAAAGTACGTCGTCCTCAAGGATTTTTTGAAGGATTTCGGGTTTCATGATTTTGGTTTGGTGTTTTTTGGTTAATCGCAAGTGCGCAGAGGTTTTTAAACCAATCATTCTGCTTTTAAGGCGCAAGAACACTTCGACTTCTCTCAGTGTAATAAAATGCATTAAGATATTCTCAATCAATTTTATCTTTGATAAAATCCTTTCGCCCTAGAGTTTTAAGTTTAAAATTTACCTTGCGTCTCTGCGTTTAACCAAATGATTTATATTTTTTGGCTCTCGCAGATTTTGCAGATAACGCAGATTTTTTTCACGTATTTAATCTGCTAAATCAGCTCAATCTGCGAGAGATAATTATGTTTAAATTCCTGCGGAATGAAAAACGTATTGCAGATTTTCTGTTTTTAAATTAATTACCACTGTTTCCTCCTTGCATATATAAACGTACAGATCACGATCACACCCATTAATCCCAATGTATAATAATACCCGTGCTTGGTGTGAAGTTCCGGCATGTTGTCGAAGTTCATTCCATATAAACCGGCAATAAATGTGATTGGTAAAAAATAAACTGAATAAATCGCCAAGACTTTCATCACCTGATTCGCTTTCTGATCAGACAATGCCAGAAACATCGAAATTAAGTTGGTAATCTGTACATTCAGATGGTCAAAATCGGCAACCACATCTTTTTGTTTGTCTTTTAAATCGACAACCTCAGAATCTTCAAGATCCAATAATTTAAATTTATCAATTGCATCATTTGAAATCGTTAAAACACGGGAATTCAAGCCTGATTTTCTTTTTAATTTGTACAATCTTCTGATCTGGATGGTATGATTGGTATTTTTAAGGAAAATTTCGTTTTCTATATTATCCATCGTTTCGAAAAGACTTATGGCTTCATCATCAAAACTTTTCATGATGACCAAAGAAATCATCAATGCTATTTTTTGAGGATGCACATCTTCGGAACTTGCGGTAAGTTCTTTCTTGGTTTCCGTTATACTTTTTGCCTTCATTCTGTGCACCGTGATAATGGTTTTTTCTAAAAGGAAAATTCCGATTTTGGTACTGATGTCACTGATGGTGTTGAGGTTTTTACGTTCGAGTTCTGTACTTTCTCGCAAAAGAAAGAATTTCACATTTCCGTCTTCCTCGTATTTGGGTAAATGATTAGGGTCTAGAGTGTCTTCCAAAAGGAGATTGTTGATCTCATATCTTTCATGAAGGTACTTCATATCTTCGTCCGTAGGTGCTTCTACGTCTATCCATTCGCATCCCGAATCTCTATAAATTGTATTGATAGGCATAAAGTAAAAATACTATAAATTTTAAAAAAAATTATGTGTAAAATAAAGTTTTATCTTTACCAAAATTAAACAAACTATATGATTAAAAGTACAATAAAAGGAATCGGATTTCACGTTCCCGATCAT
>Ga0302215_10003523_pt1 | contig 10460 bp, 6 predicted proteins | sample II_Fen_N3_1_FD_194580 | JGI IMG/M metagenome (GOLD analysis project Ga0302215, IMG submission 194580) | Peat permafrost microbial communities from Stordalen Mire near Abisko, Sweden - II_Fen_N3_1 | ecosystem: Environmental > Terrestrial > Soil > Wetlands > Permafrost | place: Sweden: Abisko... | reverse complement strand
TAGATTTTTGAAATTTTGAAGAAGATGTTTTTAAGAGAATGTATAGAAGACGATAGTAATTTACATCCCCATTTGGGGCTTGGGGTCTTTTTTCTCTTAATTGTTGGTAGTTTGTAGTTGGTAGCAGGAAGTATAAAGAAATAGATGACCAATTAAATGAAACTAAATAATGCTATTCCTTCGATCAAATCGTAAATGAATAATTAGTAAACTAAATATTATGACCCCCCAACCCCCAATCCCGATAGCTATCGGGAGGGGAGTAAGAACGGGTTAAAGTAGATTTTTGAAATTTTGAAGAAGATGTTTGTAAGAGAATGTATAGAAGACGATAGTAATTTACATCCCCATTTGGGGCTTGGGGTCTTTTTTCTCTTAATTGTTCAAGATTTGTAGTTTGTAGAAAGAAGGGACCATTCACACTTGTTCAAAAATTAAAAGTTACTATGAAATTCTGATCCTTAGTTCAAATAGTAAATAGGTAAATAGTAAATAGATAAATAGTAAATAAATTAAGGTGGGTAAAAATAAATTGGCAAAATTTGCCGATATGGAAGAGTTTTCACATGTATTTCAGGTTTCATCACGTTCTTTGCTTGAAGGTGGAAATTTTGAAATGAAAGGTAAATGGAATGAATTGTTTTTTAAAAATGATCATCCTGTTGTCCTGGAATTAGGTTGTGGTAAAGGCGAATATACTGTTGGTCTTGGTCAACTGTATCCGGATAAAAATTTTATTGGAGTTGATATAAAAGGTGCACGATTATGGACTGGAGCGAAGGACTCATTTGAGAAATCAATGAATAATGTTGCTTTTATTCGAACAGATATTGAAATGATTCATCATTTTTTTGCTGAAAATGAAGTAAGTGAAATCTGGCTTACTTTTCCGGACCCTCAGATGAAAAAAGTAAACAAAAGATTAACTGCCACTAATTTCATAAAGTTATATCAACTATTTCTCAAAACTAACGGGTTAATACATTTAAAAACGGATAGCAATTTCATGTTTACTTATACCTGCGAAATGGTTAAGGCCAATGAATATCCTGTTGTCTTTTCAAATGATAATTTATATTCATCCGATTTAAATGATCCGATATTAGGAATTAAAACCTTTTACGAACAACAATGGCTGGACCGTGGATTGACTATTAAATATATTCAGTTTAAACTCGAAAAACGTACTTCCTTCATTGAACCTCAAATAGAAATAGAACATGATGTCTATCGGAGTTATGGTAGAAGTAAGCGACATAATGTAGAAGTGGTTTCAATCAATCAGTAAACACGTGCTTCTAAATTTTCAAACAATAAACTCTCCTTACTTGTTACAATCAACAAGTCTCCTGAAAATTAAAAACAAAATTTAAAATGACAATATATCCTCAGTTAATTCTTGATGCTTTGGTTCATGTACGTTATCCCGGAAATGGAAAAGATATAGTTTCTTCAGGAATGGTACATGATGATATTCATATTGATGGAAATAGAATTACATTTTCACTGGTGTTTGAAAAATCAAATGATCCTTTCTCAAAATCAGTTGTGAAAGCTGCCGAACAGGCTATTCTGACTTATGTTGGGGATCATGTGGATATTAAGGGAAATATAAGTATAATTTCAAAAGAAGCCCCAAAACCCGCGCCTTTGCCTGTTTTAGAAAAAGTGAAAAATATTATTGCTGTTTCTTCCGGAAAAGGGGGAGTAGGGAAGTCAACTATTTCTTCTAATTTAGCCGTTGCCTTAGCTTCGCTTGGATACAAGGTCGGATTGCTTGATGCTGATATTCATGGACCTTCAATTCCAAAAATGTTTGGTGTGGAAGATGCTCATCCAGAAGTGGTTGAAATAGAAGGCAGACATATTATTATTCCTATCGAAAAGTATGGAATTAAATTGTTGTCCATTGGGTTTTTTGTTGACCCTCAGGTTGCTTTGGTTTGGCGTGGACCTGTTGCAAGTAATGCATTAAAACAGCTTATTACCGATACCGATTGGGGTGAACTGGATTATTTTGTAATGGATCTTCCACCCGGAACAGGTGATATACATTTAACACTGGTTCAGACAACCGGTATCACTGGAGCAATTGTTGTTACTACTCCTCAGGAAGTCGCCCTGGCAGATGCCCGTAAAGGGATAAATATGTATCAGGGTGAGAAAGTGAATGTACCTGTATTGGGTCTTGTTGAAAATATGGCGTGGTTTACTCCTGAAGAACTGCCGGAGAATAAGTATTATATTTTTGGAAAAGATGGTGGAAAGCGTTTAGCAGAAGAGCTTGACATTCCTCTTTTAGGTCAGATCCCTTTAGTTCAAAGTATTCGCGAATGTGGAGATGCCGGTAAACCTGCTGCAGTAGATAAAAATAATAGAATGTATTTACCATTTAAAGAATTAGCTCAACGGGTGGTTGAACGTGTAGATATTCGGAATTCAACCATGGAAGCCACTCAGAAAGTGAACATGGTGAAGTAGAAAATACCGTATTATTAAACAGGTTAAATAAAATTTATTTTTCAAGAAATAACATATAAATTATTTTGAATATCCTTTTAAGATTTAAAAAGACAATGATCACGTCTTTTTAAATCTTTTTTTTTATTTATAACTTAGTATCCCTAATATTATTAGAAATATCTGATCGCCTTTTTAAATAATAATAAAAATCTGTATAAAAATGTAGCAATAAAATGGTGAAAAATAAAAAATAGTATTACCTTTGGCGCATATAATATATTACATTATAAATTGTAATAATTACTACAAAAAAGAACAGATTAATATAATTCTGTGTCTATTTTTTTTACTCAATGAAAAGATTTTTATTCCTGGCTATCACTATATTGATTTCTCTTTTTGCTCATCCTGAAAATAAAGGTTTTTCAAGATGGTCATTTGCACCTGAATATGGATATAACAAATTTGATGGGGATCTTATTTCTAAAGATATTCAACTTATTCCAACTTCACTTCAACAAATCACATATGGAGCCACTCTTGAATATGCACTTACTCCAATCTGGGGTTTCTCGCTTGACTATTTCTTTATCCCTCTTAAAGGACAAAATTCTTCACGGTTAATCGAAGTCAATACAAATTTTCATGCTTCAGATTTTAATACAACGATTAATTTTACCCGTTTGTTTTTCCCTCAAACAAAATCAAAACTCTATTTGAATTTAGGAATAGGATTAGGATATTCTTATTATAACTTTCAAGTTACTCCTCCAACTCAGGCGATTGATATAAAATATGATATGGCTTTTTCTATTCCATTAACACTGTCATTAGAATACAATTTGAGTAAAACAATTTCAATAGGTGCAAAAGCACAGTACAGGGCTTACAATAAAGATAATCTGGAAGGTGTAGCATCGTTGAATTATAAAGGAAATTCAAATGACAATGTCGGAACAGGTACATTTTTTTTAAGATATAAATTTCAATCCGCTAAAAAAGATCATTTGCGTAATATTAAGATGGATGTATATTCTCCTGATAATGGGCTCATCCTTTCTAAATTAAATGAACAGAAGATAAATAAATTAGATAATGATATTAGTAAATTAGAAAATATTATTAATTATCAGAACAGGCTAATAGATTCAATGAATGTTACCTTGTCAAATATCAGTACTAATCAAAATGGAGATGATATTCAATATGTGAAAGATATTGAACCTGTTCCAACTCCGAATTCTCAAAGTAAATTAAAAGGCAAATTATTGAAAATCAATGTCGATACCTCTAATTCAAAAGAATATATTGATGATATTCCCGCTGTTTATTTTGATTATGATAAAATTGAATTGAACGATAAAGCATTGGAGGTGATAAGTAAAATCGCTATTAAAATGAAAGCCGATCCAACACTTTATGTCGAAGTGAGAGGGTATTGTGAAACATTAGGAAAAGACAAAAACAACAACCTTTTTAGTCAACGAAGCTCGGATAGAGTGAAAGCTGAATTAGTAAATTACTGGAAAATACCCTATAATCATATCATCACGAATGGTAAAACATTTGTAAATGAAGCCCGGTTAAAATATCGTCCGGATAGAAGATGTGATATCTTTTTTGTTAAGCTTTAAAATTCTTGATATATAAAACAACGGGGCCTGTATTGATACAGGCCCCGTTGTTTTATATATGTTCAAATATTTATTAATACTAATTATAATAGAAAAAATAATTATCTTTACAGATGTTTTTATAAAAAATAGAATTATAATTCTATAAGTGACTGATTATCTATAATTATTAACTGTAAAAATGATGAATGAACTCAACTATTATTGATTTGTTGAATAAAAGTGTGGACAAATATGCACACAATCCGTTCCTTTGGGAAAAGAAAACTACTAAATTTCAATCAACTTCTTATCTACAGACAAAAATACAGTCTCATCAGCTTGCTGCAGGGTTGCTCAGTATTGGTGTCGAATCAGGAGATAAAGTTGCATTACTTTCCGAGGGCAGGAATGCATGGATAATTGGCGAGTTAGGAATACTTCATACCGGTGCGATAAATGTTCCGTTATCAATTAAGCTTGAAGAAAGTAGCGATTTAATCTTCAGAATACTTCATTCGGATGCTCAGTTTATAATGGTTTCCGGAGGTCAGTTGAAAAAAATCAGAGCAATTGCTGCTTTAATTCCCAAAATTAAGAAAATAATTATATTTGATGAACAGACATCTTATCAACCAAACGAAATAAGTTTAACAGAATTGCTTAAAAAAGGCATTGAATATAATCTTATTAATCCTAATGAAGTAGTTAAACGGGCAAAAGCCGTAAAACCCGATGACCTTGCAAATATCAGTTATACCTCAGGAACTACTGCCGATCCTAAAGGAATCATGCTAACTCACAGGAATTATACTGCCAATGTTGAACAGGCACTAACCTTAATGACAATTCCAATCACCTACAGAACACTTATTATTTTACCCCTTGACCATTGTTTTGCACACGTAGCAGGCTTTTACAGCTTTATGGCGTCTGGTGCCAGTGTAGGTACAGTTCAAACCGGTAAAACCGGAATGGAAACTCTAAAAAATATACCGGTTAATATCAAAGAATTACAACCTAATTTGTTATTAAGTGTTCCGGCCCTTGCAAAAAGTTTCCGTAAAAATATAGAGAGCAACATCCGAGCCCAGGGACCTGTAGTAAGCTGGTTATTTAATGCCGCACTCACAACGGCTTATGGGTATAACAAGGAAGGATTTAATAAAGGGAGTGGATTACAAGTCCTGAATAAACCTCTTTTGATGCTGTTTGACAAACTAATCTTTTCGAAAATAAGGGATGGCTTTGGCGGAAAACTTGATTTCTTTATTGGTGGAGGTGCATTGCTTGATATCGACCTGCAACGTTTTTTTTACGCCATAGGAATTCCAATGTTTCAGGGATATGGATTATCCGAGGCTACTCCAATTATATCCTCCAATGGTTTAAAAAGACACAAACTCGGTTCTTCAGGTTATCTGGTGAAGCATTTGAAACTGAAAATCTGTGATTCGAATGGCAAAGAACTGCCTTGTCTCGAGAAAGGAGAAATTGTTATAAAAGGGGAGAACGTGATGGCAGGATATTATAAAAACGAAAAAGCGACTGCTGAAACGATTATTGATGGTTGGCTTCATACCGGTGATCTGGGATATTTGGATCATGATGGTTTCCTGTATGTGGTAGGTCGATTCAAAAGCTTACTTATCTCCAGTGACGGCGAAAAATATAGTCCCGAAGGTATTGAAGAATCAATGGCCGATAATTCTAAATTCATTGATCAGGTATTGCTGTATAATGATCAAAATCCGTATACTTCCGCGTTGATAGTTCCCAATAAGGAAGCATTAAAACGTTTTGTACACACAAATAAATTTCAACTGGACTGGGACTCTGTTGAAGCAAAGGTTCTGGCTTTGAATAAGCTTCAATTGGAGATAAACGAATATAAAAAAGGCGGAAAATATGAGGGTATGTTTCCTGAACGTTGGTTGCCTGCTGCTGTTGCAGTTCTTAGTGAACCGTTTACCGAACAAAACGGGTTGGTAAACAGCACTATGAAAATCATGCGGGGTAAAGTGGAAGAACGTTATGCCAAACGGATTGAAAGCCTCTATGCTACAGGTGCCAAATCAATTGATAATAAAGAAAATATTGAATCTTTATAATTTATTTGTTATCAACTGACAAATTTTTTCCAGATATTCAACATCCGTTTTATCCAGCACATCATATCGTTCACTATCCACATCCAGTACACCTGCTACCTGATGATGTTTATCAAAGACTGGTACTACTATTTCAGCAACCGAACTGCTGCTGCATGCTATATGCCCATGAAAAGCAGTCACATCGGGAACTAATAAACTCTTTTCTTCTTTCCAGGCAGTTCCGCAAACACCTTTCCCATATTTAATGCGGGTGCATGCTATCGGACCCTGAAATGGACCAAGTACCAGCTCATTATCTTTTATCCGGTAAAAACCTACCCACCACCAGCCGAATGCATCATGCAAAGCGGCAGACAGATTAGCCAGGTTGGCAACTAAGTCCTTTTCAATTTCTATCAATGATGCTAGCTGAGGGATCAGTGATTCATAGATCTCTTTTTTGCCTGCACCTGCTGCTATGTACAATTCTTCTGACATTGTTTTTTTTTATTTAATTACAAAAGTACTGCTTTATAAAATGATTTTTCTCAAAATATTCACGAAATCAATGAATTTGTCCATTAATTTCAATCCGGTTTTTTAATTGACAATCTTTTAATAAAAAACGACTGCGTTATTTTGTTAATTGAGAAAAAATACTTTCCTTTGCAACTTTATTAACATATACCCTCAACTTAATTTATTTTGCTAATTAACCACTAATTAAAATTAGAGTATGAAAAAAAATCTTGTCGGATTAATTTCTTTATGTTTGATGTTATTGGTGACACTGAATTCAGGTGCTCAGCAGATACAGCCACTGCCAATAGACCCTAAGGTACGCTTCGGGAAGTTAGATAATGGGTTGACATATTATATCCGTGCCAACAAAGAACCCAAACAGCGGGCCGATTTTTATATTGCTCAAAATGTAGGTGCTATTCTCGAAAATGATAATCAAAACGGATTGGCGCATTTTCTGGAACACATGGCTTTTGGTGGAACTAAAAATTTTCCGAATAAAAAGATCATCAATTATCTTGAAAGTGTCGGTGTTAAATTTGGAGCTGATATTAATGCCCATACAGCACTGGACGAAACAGTTTATAATCTTTCCGATGTGCCGACTGTTCGTGATGGTATTGTAGATAGTGCACTGTTGGTATTACATGACTGGTCGGGCTTTATTTCCCTCAAAGACAGTGCCATTAATGCTGAACGTGGAATAATCCGTGAAGAATGGCGTCAGGGTGCGGGAGCTGACAGACGAATGTGGAAAGAATCCAATAAGTTGAAATATCCCGGATCACAATATGCTAAACGTGATGTGATCGGAGATACTGCCATTATAAATAATTTTGATCCGAATACCATCCGCGAATTCTATAAAAAATGGTATCGTCCCGACCTGCAGGCTATTTTAATTATCGGAGATATTGATGTTGCGAAAGTGGAGGCTAAAATTAAATCTTTATTTAGCGATATACCTAAAAAGGAAAATGAAGCAGTACGTACCATATTCCCGATTTCTGATAATACAAGACCAATTGTGTCGGTAGTAAAAGATAAAGAAGCCCGAATGACACGTATTGACCTGGAATATAAACATGACAAACTTCCCGACGAAATTAAATTGTCGATGAATGGATATGCCTTCAATACCATAAATTCACTTATTTCGACCATCATGGGGTACCGGTTCGAAGAAATCACCCAACAGGCTGATGCTCCATTTGTAGCAGGATATGCTCAATATGGAGAACTTGTAAAATCAAAAGATGCTTTTCAGATGATAGCAATACCCAAAGAAGGTAAAGAACTTGAAGGGTTAAATGCTATATTACTCGAAGCTGAAAAAATTAAACGTTTTGGATTTACAAACTCTGAATTGGAACGTGCAAAAACAGATTATTTAAAATATGTAGAGAAAGCATACAATGAACGCGATAATCAGAAAAATGATGCTCTAATTCAGGAATATGTACGTAATTTCCTGAATCAGGAACCTATTCCCGGCATCGAATGGGAATATAAAACATTACAAGGGATGTTACCTCAACTGAAACTGGATATGGTGAATCAGGTTTCAAAATCATATGTTACTGACACTAATATGATCGTATCCATTATGGCACCCGACAAAGAAGGAGTGAAAATACCGACTGAAGATCAGATTCTTGCTGCTATTGAAAATGCTAAAAAAGCGGAACTGACTCCTAAAACCGAAGAAAAATCAAACAAACCGTTGATTGAAAAGGCCCCAAAAGCAGGAAAAGTAAGTAAGGTTTCTCTAAACAAATCACTTGGAACCACTGAATGGACATTGAGTAATGGTGTGAAAGTAGTGTTCAGGCCTACTACCTTTAAAAAAGATGAAATTCTGCTGGATGCATTTAGCCAGGGTGGACTCTCGAAAGTAAAAAACATTGCCGATCTGCCTTCGGGAACATTAGCAGCTTCCATTGTTTCAAATAATGGGTTAGGCAACTATAACCAAATAGAACTCAATAAAATTCTTACCGGTAAAATTGCCTCTGTAACACCACAAATTGGCTCATACGATCAGGGATTTAGCGGGAACTCTTCGGTGAACGATTTCGAAACCATGCTTCAGCTTGTTTATCTCAACTTTACGGCACCCCGTAAGGACGACAATGCCTTTAAAGCTTTGATGAATAGTTATCGTGCCAGCCTGGCCAATATCGCCAGTGATCCACGTAAGGCCTTTTCGGACTCTGTAAGCTTTATGATAACCAATCATAACCTGCGTACGGTCGTAATGAGCTTAAAAACCCTTGATTTGATTGACCAGGATAAGGCATTGGTTATTTTCAAAGAACGTTTTGCAATGCCGGCAAATTTCACCTTCATTTTTACTGGCAATATTGATCCTGCGAATGATAGTGTAAAAAATATTATCTGTACTTATTTAGGGGGCATTAAATCTGAAAATGGTACTGAAAAATTTACAGATAATAAAATACGCTTTCCGAAAGGCAAAGTAAGTAATCATTTTGAGAAAGAAATGAAAATTAAAAAAGCCTCAAATTTCATACTATACAGTGCCAATATGCCTTATAATGTAACCAACCGGACTGTAGTTACTGCCATTGGAAGTATTCTGAGTATACGTTATCTGGAAAGTATCCGTTCAAAAGAAGGGGGATCATATGGTGTAGGAGTACGTGGAAGCATATCCAATACACCCATCGATGAAGCAACCCTCATGATGCAGTTTGATACGGATCCTCTGAAACAGGAGAAACTGATTAAAATTATTTATGACGAAGTGAATAAAATTGTTTCCGAAGGCCCTCTTGCTGACGATTTGCAAAAGGTAAAAGAAAACATGTTGAAGAAATATACCGAAGATCTGGCTGAAAACGGTTGGTGGCAAAATACCGTTGAACGTTTCTACATGGATAAACTGAACCTGGTGGACGATTATAAGGCATCAGTTGAAGCACTAACCCCTAAAGTTATCCAATCCGCCCTGAAAAATATCGTTTCACAGGGTAATGTATTGGAAGTGGTCATGAAACCTACCGAATAAATCATTCCTGCATTCATTTTAAAGGGCTGTCTCAGTGTGAGGCAGCCTTTTTTAATGCGCTTTTGTTGGGAACGATGTTGTTAACAACATCACTAAACTACCGTGCAACCGAAATTGCTCATCAAATACTCCTCTTGATTCCCTTGTCAAAATCCCTCATTGCAGTTTTTGTATGATTGAAGTTCCAACAAGCTACCTGAATTTTCCTACTCCCGTTAATCCCACAACATGCATTCATACAAGTGCATTTTTATATAAAATCAGTCGGCTTTTGTCTTGTTATTGTTCTGTTAATGTTCACAAATGATTGGGCTTTGATTGGGCTTTGGTTGGGCTTTGGTTGGGGGTTGGTTGGGGGTTGGTTGGGCCCCGACCCTCTGAAGGCTCAATCAAAACCTAACCAAACCCTAATAATTTCCTAATGCAGGTAAAACAATAGGTGGAGATTAGTAGGAAGTCGGTAGTAGGAAGTAAATAGTCGGTAGTCGGTAGAAAGAAGTCAGTACTAAAAAGTAGATCGTCGGTAGTTAGATGAAAGTAGTCCTGAAATTACAGGATGTCGAAAGCTCAATTGAATGAAGGGACTTTCTTTCGGTAAGGAAACATGAGGGAAGTGTAATTACTAGTCAAATCCGCATGGTCGAAAATCGCCCTGGAATTACTACTTGTTATTAAACAATTTGAGTAAGTTATTAAATATTGTTATATCAAATTATTATTGATTTGTATCCAAAAAAC
>Ga0302215_10003521_pt1 | contig 10461 bp, 22 predicted proteins | sample II_Fen_N3_1_FD_194580 | JGI IMG/M metagenome (GOLD analysis project Ga0302215, IMG submission 194580) | Peat permafrost microbial communities from Stordalen Mire near Abisko, Sweden - II_Fen_N3_1 | ecosystem: Environmental > Terrestrial > Soil > Wetlands > Permafrost | place: Sweden: Abisko... | reverse complement strand
ATTATTTTTCTTTATTCTCTTAGATAACTTTTTTTTAGTTCTATTTTTTCTAGTATTCATTAATATATTTGATAACCTTTTATTTTCAATTATTCTCTTGCGTATCCTTTTAAGACTTGGAGAAATAATTAATCTAGCTGAAGGTTCATAATTTTTATTTATAGGCAACTTTATTATTTTATCTTCATCAGATTTTTCAAATTCTACAAATGTTTCTATATCTATATTTTTCTCTTCAGATAATTTATTTTTAAATGTAACAAATTGTTTTATCTTTTCTCCTATTTTTTTAAATATTTTATTCATTTCTTCACCCTCTCATATGAATTTCACTAATATATGAGAATAAAGACTTGTACTGATAATGATTTTATTCTCTATTCTCTATTACCATAACATTCCCTTTCTTCAGCAAATTTTTGAATTATTTGACTTTACACATATTTCTCATTTCTTCTTCTGAAATATATATTTGCTTTTCAATAACTTCAATGTGCTTTGATATAGCATTAGTTGCCATAAATGGATATGTGCTTATACAAATAGTTTTATCTTTCTCATATAATTCAAATTGCAATTTCATTTCATTTAACAATTGAGATTGTATTTTCTGCAGCTTAAAAATTCTTCTATAATTCTTAATACAATTACATATTAATTTAATCATTGTTTTCATAATCTATATTCTCCTTTCTGCATCCGTTATTAGAATTGCGCACTACCTATTTCTTATAATTGGTTCGTTTTTCCACCATCTTTTGTTGGTACATTCACTCTCTAGCCATTTAATCGCCCCTGTCTCTTTAACTTCTTTCTGAAACTCTCTTACTTCTTTTCTTGGATGGTCAGGGAATTCAAGAAGCAAAGCTAAAGAATCTACTGCTCTTTCTTTTGTCCCAAAATAAATTTCATAATTTGTCATTGCTGCTCTACCTCACTTTCTCACTAAAATTGCGTAAAAAAATACCGCAAATTCATTTCTGAATACTGCGATATTTCAATCTGTTATTTATTTTAATACTACCAAATTCACTAACTAAAGTTTTGATTTGTTATTTTATTTCTCCAATTTTGTTTCTAAAAATCTTTTTACTTTATTAGTCTCTTCTGGATACTCATTTTCACTTCTATCCTTAATATATTCTAAAAAATCATTATTAGATTCAATATATTGTGAAAAAACCATTATAATCCCTATACTAACAAAGATTGATTGACTAATCTTTCCTAAAACAAAATTTAAAATGTCCTTATAGTAATTAGTATTATATTTAGATTTTGGATCACTAATAAAACTATATACTAAAATATATATTTCTTTTCTTAATTCTTCTGGTCTTGCATCTACATAATCTTTAAATACACTACTATAACTTGACATTAAGTCTCCTTCTTGTCCATTTGCTGATTTATTTGTACTAGAAAATTGTTTCATAATATTTCCAATGTTCTTTACTTCTTCTTTTAAAGCACTTGCATCTTCTAGTTTTTCTGTTGATTCATCTATTCTTCTTGTAGCCTGCTTTAATTGTTCAGTTACATTTATCAATGTATCTTCTGTAACTTTCTGTATTTGTCTAGATACTCTTTCTAATGTGTCTTTAGTATTGTCTGATTTAAATTCACTAAATAATGTCAACATTATAGCTAATACTGATAGTATAATTCCAGATAATGTTCCTGCAAAAGATAATTGTGCATCTAGTCCTTCATTTGAATATCCCCTTACTGTAAATAATTCAATACAAAATATAATTAAAATAACAATAAAATAAAACATATGTAATATTATTTTGTCATCTTCAAACCATTTTTTTATATTCATTCCATCCCCTCCATAGTAAATATTATACCATATGGGAAACTATGTGAAGCAAGTATCTCTTTAGAAATGAAAATTTTGTAAAACTACGTAGTTCAAATTAATTAAAATTATTGTACTATAACATAAATTGTAAATATCACATTATTCAATTTTCAAAGAACTAATTTTTTAATTACTACGTCAAATATTAAAAGGGGGAATATATATGGATAAATACAACTTTCTTATCCTATTTTGTACAGTAGTAAATACTGTAGTTAATATATACAATTTATTTAAATAAAAATGGTGGAGCTTCTGCTCCCTATTTTTATAATTAAATTTATTACATACTTTTTTAGAATTACGAACTATAATTTGCTATTAAAATTCCATGGATTTGTTTTATTATTTCATTTTCAATTTTTGATTTATCAATCATTTCCTGTATTTGAGGAACTTTTGTATCACCTAATTCTCTTAATCTTATCAAATTCTCACCATATTTATTATCTAAACATTCCTTCAATACTTTTAATTGTTCATTATCAAACATTCTAAAATTCTCCCTTCAAATTTTTTATTTACTACGTGAAATCTACAAACTACTTTTGATATAAAACTACGAATTAATCTATTGAGATTTCTTTTTGAATAAAGAACAACATGTAGAAAGTCCATCCATAAATCTAAACCGATTGGGACTATCTGAATTATCGCAGTCACCTTCTTGATCAATAAACTCACATTCATCACACGCTACAAATAGTGCTTGGCATTCCTTTGATTCTTCGCATATTTTGCAACTATCATATTCACATCTCATTTTTTTATCCCTCCTTAAATTTTGAGGAGCACGCCCTGGTCCTCCACATTAATTTTTAATAAGTGCTACGTACTTTCTACACATTGCGTAGAATTATTCTTCATAAAAACTACACTTTTTAAGTTTCTCAATTTGATATTCTTTAGGAATATTCTTATCTATACTTTGACATACTGTATCACATCTTTTTAAGTTCTCACATTCCAAACAACATTGTTCATTATTTTTGCATCCACACTCTAAACAACATTTACTCATTGCTCTATCCCCCATCTACACATTCCGCATTATTGTTACATACCAATTATTAAAAATTTCGTCTGGCAAAATATAAGTACACAGTTGCCACCCAACTATTACCGGATTATAAAATTTAAGCTTGTTTTGCTTTTCAAATTCAATTTTGTAACTATCACTACTCTTCTTGCTAGTGATAATAACATTTTTATCGTTAAAACACTTCTCCCAGGCTTCCAGAAACGTATATTCTTTTGTTTTATTAATTGTTTTAATATCAAATTCATTGCACATTCGCTTAAAACAATTTACTATCATCAAATTTAAATTTTTCTCTTAATCTGCCATTATAATGTTTATTCAACTCTTGTATTTCCCTATTTTCAATTACTTCTGAATGTAACATTTTATATTCCCACTTATAGTTAGCATATGTGTTTTTTGAAATTCCTAATTCATTTACATATTTTTTTCTATTTTGATCTTCTAACGCTTCTGGGTTACTGCTAAAAAACTTGAATGTTAGTTCTTTTTTACTTATTTTTAATCTACCCACGCTTATCCCTCCATTTTTTTAGAAAGGCATGTCCCCATCATCTACTGGAGTTATATCTTCTTCAAAGTTTCCTCCACCAAATGTATCACTACTTGAAGAACTATTCCCTTTACTTCCTAGAAATTCAACTCCACCAAATTGATCTGCAACAACTTCAGTAACATATCTCTTAGTTCCGTCTTTAGCATCATAACTTCTGATTTGGATTCTACCACTAATAGCCACTTGGTTACCTTTACTCATGTAATTAGCAGTACTCTCAGCTTGCTTACCCCATACTACTACGGGTACAAAATCTGCTTCTCTTTGACCAGTTTTTGTGTTATATTTATCAATTGCTAATGTTAATGTTGTTACTGCTGCTCCATTTCCTGGAGTAAATTTTAGTTCTGGATCCTTTGTTAATCTTCCAATTAAAACTACTTTATTCATTTGAATCTCCTTCTAACATTTTTACTGCTATTTTTATGCTATCATCTACATAACTTTCAACTTGTATATTGTCGGTTTTATCAATAGAGCGAAGATTCATTAATATCTCTTTAAATGCATCTCTGCACGCATTACACATAGTATTTTTATCTTGCATTTTTCTACCCCTCTTTCTGTTTTTATAATCTTTTAAATAATTCTTAGCTTGTCTATAATTAATTCCTAAAAAATTAACTAGATATTTAACATCTTTTGATAAATTACTTTGATGTTTGTTCATTTTAATCGCCTTTTAACCTTGTACACATTTTCAACACAATGTGCTGTAGCTTGTTTTTGTCCTTCTGCTCTTAAAACTCTTTTTCTAGTAATGTCTCTTACTGTCTTTTCTGCCCATTCTTTACTTGTCATTTTGTTATAGCTCCTTTTCTTTAATTTTTATCAATTCTTCATTCAAAATTTCCCTGAAAGTTTTATTTTCCTTAGCAGCTCTATCTTGTGTAACTTTAGTTAACTGTTCTACTATTTTAATAATGTCAACAATCAGTCCCATACATCACCTCTTTAATCTTCATTATCCCAGCCTAATAGTTTCTTTTCTAACGAATCATAATCATACTCTCTTGCATCAAAATTATTAAAAGTTGAAACTGAATTAGTTTCTGATTTTGATGGTTTCCAATTTTCTTTAATAGCAGTTAGTAGAGCTCCTACTTTATTTCTTATTGTTTTCATATTTTTTAATATTTCTAGTTTTTCAACAACAACATCAACAACAACTTTATTTTCAATACAATATTTTTTAATAGATTCTCTCTCTTTAATTTTAAAGTCAGAAAGAACATTATCTAATTTGCTAAGCTGTTGTTGTATATTGTTATTGTTTATATTGTTATTGTTTATATTGTTATTGTTATTACCGTCAATTTGTTCACTTACAATTTGTTCACTTACAATTTGTTCACTTACAATTTGACTAGGTACTACTTTTTCCATATGCAATATATAAATATTACTTATACGCTTCCTATCTACATATCTAAAATTTACAGTTATATATCCATTTTCGATTAGTTCTTTTCTATATTTGTAAAATCTCTTCTCTGATATTTTTAAATATTGAATAATAGTTCCTACTGATGGAAATACACCTTGTCCTACTCCGCTAAATGAAGTTAAAAAAGCATATATAGCTTTTGATTCTATAGATAAATTTTCATCGAGAGCTACCATCTTAGGCATTATTCCATATCCCTTAGACAATACTCCAACTATCTGTATTTCATTTTGTTCACTCATTAGTATCACCTCTTTTCTAAAGTTCCAATTAATTTTCTATCTTTAGCCTCTCTACTTTTACATGTACGGAACAACATTATGTCTTTTACTGTTATATTTAGTTTAAATACTGATTTCGCAATATGAGTAGTTCTTTCATTAATCTTTTTTCTTCCATTTGGTGAGTTAAAGTTTATATCTAACTTTTTCTGTATTCTATCTTCTTTCTCTAAAGATACACTTCTCTTTATTTTTCTTACTATTTCTAAAGGGTATTCTTTATTTCCAGTACTCATAGTATTCATATAGTCACAAATAAATTGATCTATCTTCAATTCCTATTCCTCCCCAATACTTAACTACGTGTTTTTGTTTTTTTGGGTTTATATTTTTGTGCCAGATTAATACCTTTAACAATATACTTAATCATTAAAAACGATTCATAGTCGGTGTTTTTTATCTCAGTAACTTGGTTTATTAGTTCCTGAAAATCCTCTTTTTTTTTGTCTGGCATACGTAATTCCTCCTTCAAACGTATTATGTTTTATGTAATTATGTTTTATGTAATTATAATAAATCTCATTGGGATAAAAGTCAACATATTTTGAGATTGTTTTTTTTATAAATTTTTATTGATTTGAGATATTATTGATGGTATAATATCTCACGAGGAGGCGATATCTTTGAATGAAAGAATAAAAGAAATAAGAAAAGAAAAAAAATTATCTCAAAAAGAGTTTGCTAAAAATATAAATCTATCTCAAAATCATCTATCTAGTATAGAAAATAATGTAAGGTCTACAACAGAAAGGATTATTAACGATATTTGTAAAACATACAATGTTAATAAAAATTGGCTATTAACTGGTGAGGGAGAAATGTTTAAAGATCCTTTAGATCCATTCATCATTAAAGATGAAGAATTAAAAGAGTTTTTTAAAGATTTTCTTGCTATGGACAAAAGTATACAAGAAGATATAATAAATTTAGTTAAGAAAGTTAAAAAAAAGTAGTGTAGAGCGTAATTATTATATTAATATAATAATTACGCTCTACACTACTTTTTATGTGAGTGCTTTAAACGCTCAACGTGACTTTTTAATATAATAAATAGTTCATAATCTTCTTTCTTAATATCTATAACTGCATTTACAAATTCTTCAAATGACATATAAATTCCCCCTATAAATAACTCTAGTATAAATTTATCATATTTTTCAAATCAATGCAAACTGGTGTTCGTATCGAGCGTAATAAAGTTTCTCTTAATTATTATTTATTTATTTTAAATAATTACTTCTAAATAAATTATATTGCTATCTTTAACATTTGTAAAATTTAAAAAAATCAAGTAAATTCAACCGAATTCACTTGATTTTTTACTATTTTTTGAAAATCTAGTTTGTAACATTTATATCTATTAGGGTACTTTTTATTATTATGGGTTTGGATCTTGTGTATTCACATGAATAATACTATTTGGGTGTACAGTAGATACTGAACTAGTGTTATTTACTACTTTAGTTGAAGCAAATGCAACATTGGTTAGTAGCATTGATGATGCTACTACTGCTAATAAAAATTTTTTCATAAAATTAACCTCCTTATTATTTAAAGTACATCTACAATTTTACACTTTAAATTGTAACATAATACTATAATTTGCGATAAAAAAATTTCTTTTTTACATTTTTTTAATATACTTAAGTTTATTAATTAATTCTCTGTTGAAATATACACTTTTTTCTTTTTTCCGCTCTCTATAATAATATATAAGTTCGCTATATATTAAACAACAATCTATATTTAACGTTTCTGTCTTTCTAGCTATTAACATTATATTTGTTTCATCATCTTTTTCTATATAAATTAAAAGCAGCTCATACATTACTTTTTCTATTAAACTTAAATTCTCTCTATCTTTTTTTTCACATATATCTAATGCTCTTAAAAGATATTGTTCAACTTCTTTATTTAAATTTTGAAGCACTTTAGCTGCGAAATATAGATTCTCACTAAGATATTCATTGTTTGGATTGCATTCCAAACAATCTTGTATATGCTTTCCAGCAGACTTATAATCTCTTTTATTTAAATCTAGTTCTGATAAATTCCTGTATGCCATAGATATAAAATCTTTATTATCAATTTTCATTGCTATATCTAATATCTCAATATATTCTTTTTTAGATTTTTCAAATTTATGCTGTTCATTTAAACAGTTTGCGTGTAGCATTTTTACTTTTAAAAACATATTATTATCTTTAATTTTGCTTATTAATATATCTAAATAGATTAAAGATTTATCATACTCATTTAATTTTTTATATATTAATGCTCTGCTAAAAAATATCCTTTCAAAAAATTCATCATTACATATGCTATTGTTTAAATTTTCCGCATATTCTAATTGTTCCAACGCTTCAGTATAATGATATTGCATTATACTATTTCTAGATTTATATATATATATGTTTATTTCATCAAAAATATTTTTTAGATGAATATCTATCTTTAATGCTTTATTGCACATCTCATCACTTTTTGTATAAATATGCTCTCGATAATAGAAATCAGCGGCTAATTTATATAGTTCTATTTTGTTACTATCTATAATATTATACTTTTCTATTAGTTCTTCTGCTTTGTACAAATCATCTTCAAACAAATCTAATGACTTAATTTTATTTAAATTGTTCACAATGTTATTTTTGAAAATATTATTTGCTTGGCTATCTTCATCTTTTATTAGTTCATCAGCTGTTATTACCACATTTATTTTTTTCTTTTGTGCAATTATGTTAAAATTAGCTGCAATCCCAACAGCTAATTTATAAGTTATATTTTGCCTATTTTTTTCAAGTAAACTGATATTATTTATTGAGCAGATACCTTCAGCGAGTTCCCGTTGAGATGATCCGAACATATCTCTAATATTTTTTATCTTTTCTCCAATTGGCATGATTTCATTATCAAACATTTAAATTTCTCCTCTCTTAAAAGAGATTTTCAAAAATGAATGTTTTACACATTATGTAATTTAATTCTATATTTGTTTATTTTATGGACAAAAATAAATAAATATAATATAATTACTATGCTAACAACATTTATTTGTTAGTATCTCTTTGCCCTGCAATGTGTTGATTCGCGGTCTAACATTGCAGGGTTTGTTTTTTTATTTTACGTTTTAAGATCATATATTCTATATTACTAGAGTAAATATAAGAATAAAATATCTTTTCATGTTGTTTTTTAGACGTTCTGTTCCATAATTTTATAAAATTTACTATTTAATTTTTTAGCTTAAAATGTGATAACCTAATATTATTTTGTATTAAAAGTGTGATTTAATCATATTTTACTGTTTTAATGCTCATGTATAATTAGATATATATATTAAAAGAGGAGCATACAGTTTTGTTAGGCAAAAGATTAAAGCAACTTAGAAAAGATCAAGGACTCACATTAGAAGATTTAGCATTATTCTTGAATGTATCCAAACCCAGCGTTTGGGGATACGAGAATAATTCTGTGCAACCTAGTCTCAGTGTTCTCGTTAAAATGGCAGATAGATTTAATGTAAGCTTAGATTATATTTTATGTCGAACAGATGAAAAATATAATTCAAATTTATCTGCTGCAAATAAGAATAAAGAGATAATCTCAAAAATACATAATTTATTAGACGAACTGAAATAGTAAAAAAGTAACCAGTATATACTAGGTTATTTTTTTATTCCAATAAATTCGATTCTAGATAAGCATAGTATTCTTGTGTATATTGTCTTCCTTCAAAATTGCAGAATCTTAGCTTTGGCGTAGTATTTCTAGTTTGTTCCCACCTGCTATGTGATTGTTCTCGAGCATTAATTATCATCTTAGTGATATAAATATCTAAATGCTTAGCAGTGATAGTTGTGTAGTATTTAGAAAGTTTAGCAATGACACATTCTTTTATCATGGAGCTTCTAACCTTTAGTGCCTTAAATAATTGATTTGCTTTAGTGTATACGATGCTCCAATCGCATACTTTTCTCTCCGAATCAAGATAGCTATCATAATCGAATAAAGTTGGTTCGCTAGAGTCTAAGTCTTTAGTATTAATATTATTCTTAATTTTAGAGTTTAGCATTTGCTCTATATTTGAATTATCTTCAAATATAGTAGATTCAACTGTTTCAGCACAATTTATTTCAGACATATTTTTGGACAAATTATCAGATAAATCATTTATTTTTTCTAGGATAAATCCATAAACATTTGTCTTTTTTTCTTTACGAAGTACAACCAATAATTTTAGATCTATTAGTTGCTCAATTCTGTTTTTTAAAGTTTGTAAACTTATTTTTTTATGATATTTAGTATTATATCTTGTATGAAAAGACTGGAAGGATAATTTTAATTCATTAGGTTCTTTTTTTAGAAAATCAAATTCATGCTTATTATATAACTCAGTTTTTTCAGAATTTAACTTTATAGTATAAGAAAGTATAGACATTAAACTTTCCCTAATATTTTTATTTTCAATCAAGTTTAATGTATTGATTTGGTAGTTATTTAACTTTATTTTATATGTTAACACAATAAAAACCTCCTATTTTGCATAAAAAAGGTACACAAAATAAAAGGTTTTTATATTTACTTTTTTAAAAAAGTATTATATAATCATTTTATAAAGTCATTGACTATATGAAATGATCATAGATAAAAACCTATAAGTTTTTTGTGGAAATAAGAGTTGACCGACCAAAGTTAGACTCTTATTTTTTTATGCAAATTTTTAAAATTCATAATTAATATAAATCCATTTTAACTAATTTTTGTGAAAAAGTAAACATAATTATTTAAAGTTATCCACAAAAAAGCAATATTATTATTGAAATATTTTGAGTGTCATAGGTAAACATTAGTTTTATAAAAGTTTACCTATTTTTTATTTTAAGTTTACTTAAATTGCCAAAAAATGTATACTTAATTTAATTAGTAATTGTATTATTTAATTTATGTATACATTTAAGAATATCGGAGGAATAACTATGAGGGGAAGAAAAAAAGAAACATCAAAGGCTTATAATGAAACTATTTCTATTAAAATAAATGAAGATCAGAAAGATGCTTGGGATAAGAATAAATGGATAGCAGATGAAGTTAGAGAAATTGTAAGAAAACATCTTAATTTATATGTTATGAAAAAATAATTTAGGTATGATATACCTAAATTATTGATAAATTTGGGTATATATTTAAATTTAGTATTTACATTTAGGTATAACTTAGGTATAATTTAGGTATAAAGTAAATGGAGGATGATAAAAATGAGTAAAT
>Ga0302215_10003519_pt1 | contig 10462 bp, 8 predicted proteins | sample II_Fen_N3_1_FD_194580 | JGI IMG/M metagenome (GOLD analysis project Ga0302215, IMG submission 194580) | Peat permafrost microbial communities from Stordalen Mire near Abisko, Sweden - II_Fen_N3_1 | ecosystem: Environmental > Terrestrial > Soil > Wetlands > Permafrost | place: Sweden: Abisko... | reverse complement strand
ATTTGTTCACTGATTACTGAAAACTTATGCTCGACATTCTCAATCAACACCGCACCATTCGAAATTATACAGAACAAAATATTGCACCAAAATTGTTGGAACAATTACTTGAAACTGCTTGTAAAGCTTCAAATACCGGCAATATGCAGGCATACAGTATTGTTGTCACAACTGACACGGAACTAAAAAGACAGCTTGCTCCTACTCACTTCAACCAACGCATGGTTACTCAGGCACCTGTTGTGCTGACTTTTTGTGCAGATTTCAATCGGTTTACAAAATGGTGTCAACAACGGAATGCTGATCCGGGTTATGATAATTTTCAATCGTTTATGGCAACCGCCATCGATGCGTTGATTGCAGCCCAGACTTTTTGTATTGCTGCAGAAAGTGTGGGATTGGGAATTTGCTACCTTGGCACAACAACCTACAATGCCGGTGAAATAATTGATATTTTGAGATTACCCAAACTCGTTGTTCCAATTACCACCATCACTGTTGGTTATCCTGCAGAAACACCGCAACAAACCGACCGGTTGCCTCTCCATGCAATCGTTCATCACGAAAAATACGGCAATTTTTCAGCAAATGATATTGATAAAATTTACGCGGAGAAAGAAAACAGCGAATTTTACAGGCAATTTGTAGCCGAAAACAAGAAAGAAACACTTGCTCAGGTTTTTACAGACATCCGCTACAGTAAGAAGAATAATGAATTTTTCTCGGAAAAGTTTTTGAAAGTTTTAAAAGAACAGGGATTTTTATAAGTTTAAGTTACTTTTTCAACTCTTGCAATAATTTTTCGGCTTCCACTCCTTCCCAACCAAATTTCATTGCTAAATTATTGGCATTCTGTGCCATTTTTATAGCAATAGGAATGTTGTTGAGTTTTTGATAAAGTTTGGAGCTTAACAGAAAATTATTATAACTTTTATCCAATTCCAGTATTCTTTTTGCCCAACGTTCTGCCTGAATTAACGTTTTTGAATCACTGTAATTATTCAAAACATTCTTCAAAATATCACTTAACTGAGTCGGTTTATTCCATGCAAAAATTTCTGCAGACCCCAAACTGGTTTTGATATACATTTTCCAGTTTTGTGTTAGTTCATAGAGCGTTAGATCATAGTTAAAAACCAACGAATCTGTGCTATATGAGTGGATTCTTAAAGCCAAATCCCGTTTAATCCGGTAATTAACAGTGTCAGAAGCTTCAACAAATGGATTTAAAAGTGCTTTTACTTCATAATCCAGTTTCCGTTTTACTCTTTCGGGGGAAGCAATATTTGCAAATTCTTTTTGATGACTGATTACAAACCGGAATTCACGGGAGTTGAAATCTGAAACTCCGTTAGCAAAAATCCGCCAGTTTATTTCCGATAATAACTGATTATCCTTTTGCGTTGCAAAATAACGATTTACAACTTCTGAAATATCAACCCCACCTTTTTTTAGTGCCCGAACATAATTGTAACAGGCATTAGAATTACTTTCATCTTTTTCAAACTGCTGCTTTAAATACGGAAATTGTAATTTCTGCGTGAGCGCATTCTTTCCTTCCTGTATAAAGGCTGCCTGCTTTAATTCACCTTCAACACGGTATATTATTTCACCAGTATAATTATAAAAAATAAAAGTTGGAAACGAACTGATTTTGACTTCTTTATTTAAGTCAATACCTTCCCCTTTTTCCATGTCTTGTGCAACACAAATAAATGTTTTATTAAAAAAATTGCCAACAGTTGTATTTGGGAACACTTGCTCTCTCATATATTTGCAATGCGGACACCAAGTAGCATAACACCACAACATGACCGGTTTATTTTCCAGCTTTCCCTTTTCCAATGCTGCTTTCAAACCATTTTCAGAAAATGAAACAGCATATTGAGCAAATGAAATTTGCGCACAAATAAAGAAAATAAGCAATGTCGTATACCGCAAAATTTTGCTCATATTTGACTGAATTTTATTTTAAAAATAAAACAATGAACTATTAAATATGTTTCAGATTTTTATTAAGAATGATAAAACGATACTTTGCCAATAAAAAAACAAAACGACCAATTCAAATCCTGAACCGGTCGTTTTTATAATTACTATAAACTATTTATCTTTTTACACAGCTTTAAAACTCATATCCAGGCTTTTAACCGAATGAGTTAAAGCTCCTACAGAAATGAAGTCAACGCCACATTCGGCATATTCTTTCAGCGTAGCAAAGGTAATTCCGCCCGAAGATTCGGTTTCGTATTTACCACCTATAATTTCAACGGCTTTGTGTGTATTTTCGGGTGTAAAGTTATCGAGCATTATCCGGTTAACTCCACCAACCGCCATTACCTGAGCCAGTTCGTCAAAATTGCGGACTTCTATTTCTATTTTCAAATCCTTTCCTTTTTCTTTCAGATAATCTTTGGCTCTCAAAATGGCTTTATCAATTCCACCGGCAAAATCCACATGATTATCTTTAAGCAAAATCATATCGTACAATCCGATTCGATGATTTACTCCGCCACCGATTTTTACCGCTTCCTTTTCAAGCAAACGCAATCCCGGAGTCGTTTTGCGGGTATCCAACACCCGAGTTTTGGTTCCTTCAAGTGCTTTTACATATTCACGTGTACGGGTTGCCACACCACTCATGCGTTGCATGATGTTCAGCATCAGTCGTTCGGTTTGCAAGAGCGATTGAATTTTTCCTTCCACCACAAAAGCAATGTCACCAACTTTGACTTCGGCACCATCGTTTATAAAAACAGTCATTTTAAGTTCCGGATCGAATGCCCGAAAGACTTCGCGGGCAATTTCGACACCGGCCAAAACGCCGTTTTCTTTGATAATTAACTGGGATTTTCCTAAAGCTGCAGGAGGAATACACGAAAGAGTTGTGTGGTCGCCATCGCCAATATCCTCGGCAAACCATAATGAAATAAGTTGTTCGAAATCGTTAGTCATTGGAAGGTTCAATTCTGAGTTGTTGAATTTCATTTTTACGTGTGAGCACGTATACACGGAAATTTCCGGAAGCTGTTTTCAAGGTGCCGATGGCAAAACTGGCAGCGTCTTTTGTTCCTTTGTGAAGCAATTGAAAATCATTTACTTTATTTTTTCTGAAAAAATCAGAAATAATTCCGCTGGCTTGTTGTTTACTGAAAACATCGTTTTTGTTGTCAATAACCAACTCTACATTTGCATTCAGATAATTCGAAAGCTGACTTGCATTTCCACTGTCAAGAGCAGAAATAATATCAGCGGGAACATCCGAATTTTGCGCTTCAATCAATGGAATAGCAAAAAACAGACAAAAGCTGACCAGAATTAATTTGATTGTTTTCATTTTGAATATTTTTTTTGCAAAAAACATGTTTAATTTGAAATGATTTCTCGTTAAAAAATGCCATATTTGCATCTGATTAAGGAATTGCGATACAAATGTACATTAATTAAATCATTGCAGCCAAATTATTTGACCGATTTTTATTTCGTACAAATAGCAAGCCAAAAAACAGAAAAAACCTAAATAGATGAAAATAATACTGTTAACTGTTGGAAAAACAATTGATTCAAACTTAATTAAGTTACAGGAGGATTACCAAAGCCGGTTGAAATTTTATATTCCTTTTGAATCGGTTGTAATTCCAGAATTAAAAAACACGAAAAACCTTTCGATTGCCGAGCAACAGGAAAAAGAAGCCGATTTAATACTGAAACAAATTGAGAACGGCGATGATGTTGTGCTGTTGGATGACAAAGGAAAGCAGTTTACTTCAGTTGAATTTTCGGGGTTAATAGCGAAAAAGATGCTGGCTTCGCTTAAGCGCACGGTTTTTGTGGTAGGCGGTCCGTATGGTTTTTCTCAACGGATTTATCAACGGGCCAACAGTCAGATGTCGCTTTCGAGAATGACTTTTTCACATCAAATGGTGCGGCTTATTTTTTTAGAGCAACTTTACCGGGCTATGACCATTTTAAAAGGAGAACCTTATCATCACGAATAGACCCCCTAAATCCCCCAAAAGGGGGACTTTAATAAAAATTGAACCATGAAAAAAAACAACCGACTCATTATCATCTTTTTGCTTATCAGCATCGCGAGTGGTTTGGTGTGCAATTATTTTTATCAGGTTTCACCGTCAAATGCTGTTCGAATCAGTGAATTCCGGACTCAGCTTTTTCAAAAGGAAACTCTATCAACAAAGACTGTTGAGGATTTGCAGCAAATCATTATTCATTCGTCAGTCGATTCAATCATTCATTATCCGTTTGCCAACAACGATATTTCGTATTATGTTTTTGATAAAAACGAACCTGTTTTCTGGTCCGACAATCATCTGGATATAAGCAATATATCTTCGAATGAATATCCAACCTGGCAATTCGTACAATTACCCAATTCCAATTGTCTGGTTCGTTCGGTTTCGTTCGATGCAACTAAAATATTGTCGGTTATTACGCTCAAGTACAATTATCCATACGAAAATGATGAGTTGCAAAACAGTTTTGCACGCGGTTTTTATCTGGACAAACAAATTCAGTTGGTGTCCGGCTTCAAAACCGATAAGCTCGCTGTGACAGATAAAAACGGAGAGTATTTATTCTCATTTTCCGAACCAAAAGCACCCATCTTCAACGAAATATGGGCAACGATTGGCCTGATTGCTTATTCACTGGCATTTTTCTTTTTGTTTCTGCTTTACATGCGTTCGCCGTATTTGCTTAACAAAAAGTTTATTTCATTTAAAACCTTTGTTCTGATTGCAATGACTGCCGGTGTTCTTATCGGCCTTTGTCTGTATTTTAATTTTCCGGCACTGCTTTTCCAGAATAAACTGTTCACTCCATTTCAGTACGCATCGAATCATTTTTTGGCATCGATTATTCACCTTACCATTGCCACATTTTATTTTCTTTCAACCATTTACTTGTTCCGTTTCAATGTCAAATATAGTAAATCTGGAGGATTAAAAAAGAGAATTCTCAAACAAATGGCGTTTGCAATATACTTTTTGATAGTGTATTACATGCTGAGCGGTCTTATCTATCACTCGAGCATTCAGTTGAGTATTCATCACTTTAATGACTTTTCATTCATCATTATCTGGGTTCATTTTCTTATTCTGGTTTGGGGAATCGGACTGGCCTTGTTGTTTTACAAAACGCATTACACCATTCATAACAAACGATTATTCCGGAATGAAATTCTGACCGATCTGATTTTTGCTGTTTTGATAAGTGGTTTGTATTATATCATTTCGCCCGATGATATTCTTCGTGCCGGAATGTGGTTTTTAGCCATTTGTTTCGTTTTGTACGTACCGTCTTTTCTACCGAAATACAAGAATATCTACGTATTTACAGCTATCTGGCTGCTCGTGTTTACGGCATTTATTGTGCGAAATTCATTTGTCATCAACGAGAAAAACAAGTTGGATAAATATAAAATTCTGGCTCAGAACATTTCCATAAACGGGAATACGGAGAACGACCGAATGGCCGAAATTCTGCTCGAAGAACTCGATGTGCAGGTTCAAAACGACCGCAAAATCAGTAAATTAATTTTGAGAACCGACTCCATATCTATTGCAAACAATTATTTAAACACCAAATACCTCCGTGGCTTCTGGAACAAGTACGATATGCGGTTGAATGTGGCCATGCTGCATTCCGATTTGTATAACGAATATGATCAGTTTGTTTCTACTGTGGGAACACGAATCAAGAAAACCCATTTCTTCAGCGTGCCGGCCAACGAAAATAACATGTCGTACATTGGCGTATTCCGAATTAAGCCGGCTTACTCCGATTCGCTGACATTCTTTATGGAGTTTTATCCGCGGCGCAATTTTAAAAGTTACAGTTTCCCGAATCTGTTGATTGCCTCATCGCCCGATATTCAGACTCACCTGAATATATCCATTGCCAAATACGAGCATCAAAAACTGGTTTATTCGTCGGGCAATACCGAATATTCCGGAGCAAGCAACTGGATTCCGAAGCGCAGAGCCGATTTCTTTCAGTTTATATATAAAAATCACGTACATTATATTTATGCTCCTAACAAAACCACGTATATCGTTATAACCGAGCAACAACCGTTTGAACCGGTAACTTATGTGCTTTATTATACCTATACATTTCTGGCTTATTTTTCCATTTGCTGGCTGCTGGTGTGGGGTCACAAGTTTGTACGCCAGAAACAAAACTATCGGATCGGGCTGACCGCCAAGTTTCAGTATGCATTTTTGTTGCTGCTTATCATCAGTTTCGTTGGTATTTTTTATGTTTCGGTCAATTTTATTGAAAAGAATTATCAGGAAGAGCAGATTGCCCACATCGAAAGCAAAAAAGGCTATATTCAAAAGGCGTTGCAGGACATGTATTACTGGAATCAGGATTTGAACGCGTCGAATTCGCAGAACCTGAATTTCGACCTGCAGGATTTGTCGTATATTTATCATACCGACATTCACGTGTACGATAACCGCGGTTTTCTGATTGGAAGTTCGCAGCCGTTGATATTCAACAAAAGCCTTATCAGTAAACGGATTGCTCCGGCTCTTATTTTTAAACCCAATGCCAATATTAATCAATACGAACATATCGGGACATTGAATTATCTGAGCGGTTACACCGATTTCCTGAACGGCGATTACCTCCAAATCGGGTATATTGCCATTCCGCAGTTTTTCAGTCAGGACGAACTTAAAAACGAAATAGAAAGTTTTCTGGCAGTCATCATTCACATTTATCTAATCATAATTGTACTAGCTATTCTGCTGAGTTTATTTATCGGGAAACAGCTTTCGGCGCCGCTCAACATGATTGAAAACAAGCTGAAAGAAATGCGACTGGGACGCAGGAATGAGAAAATCGATTACGTTTTGAATGACGAAATCGGGCAACTGGTGATTCAGTATAACCGCACCGTTGATGAACTGGAACAAAGTGCCCGGTTACTGGCGCAGTCCGAACGCGAATCGGCGTGGAAATCGATGGCACGGCAGGTGGCGCACGAGATAAACAATCCGCTTACGCCCATGAAACTGACCATACAGCAATTGCAGCGAACCAAAAACATGAACAATGCCGGTTTCGACGACTATTTCACCAAGTCCACAGCCATGCTCATTGAACAAATCGATAATCTTTCGCGCATTGCAGGCACGTTCTCCAACTTTGCCCGTATGCCCGAAGCCAACTTCGAACGGGTGGATATCGCGGCCCGTCTGCATTCGGTGGTACAATTGTTTGTGAATAATTACGATCAGATTCAGATTGAATACGCAGGCGAGGAAAAAGAAATCTACGTGTATGCCGATTCCGAACAGTTGGTTCAGGTTTTCAACAATCTGCTGAAGAATGCCATTCAGGCCATTCCCGAAAACCGTACCGGCGAAGTTGACGTGAAACTAACCACCGAAGCCGGACAGGTACTGATAGAAATTACCGACAATGGCGTGGGTATCGATAGCGGAACCCGCGACAAACTGTTTGTTCCGAACTTTACCACCAAAAACACCGGTATGGGGCTTGGGCTGGCCATTTCCAAAAATATTATCGAACTTTCGGGCGGAAGTATTTCGTTTCAGTCCGAACAAAATATCGGTACAACTTTCACAATTGCGATTCCGAGAGCGGAATAAAGGAATTCTTTATCAAATTTACTTTTTGTAAAATTTCAAAATCAGAAGCTATTCAATTTAAGTAACAAATATTTTATTTAAAGATTCTAAATTTATGAAAATCAGACTATCAATTTTATTTATTATTTTCTTTTCTTTTTATTCTTGTGATTTTCATAACGCAAAATATTATTTAGATAAAGGTTTGGATAATCTGGATAAAAAAGAGTATGGTTTAGCTATTAAAAACTATACTTTAGCTATTGAAAAAGATCCTGAAAATTATTTTGCATACCACAATAGAAATGTAGCTTATCAGTATTTGGGAGAATTTGATTTGGCAATTAAGGACTTGACAAGTTTAATTAAAATAAATCCAGAAGATACTATTGCATATCATGAGCGAGCTATGCTCTATTATCAAAAGCAAGAATATAAATTGGCGGTTATTGATTTTAATTCTGCAATAAAGATTAATCCTCAAAAATTAGAAAGCTACAGTTATCGAGCTATTTGTAATACCTTTCTCAGAAATTTTGATGCAGCGATAGGAGATGCAGATATATTAGTTAGTAAATACAAAAGTTCAAATGAATATAATAATAGAGGAGCATGTTATGTTTCATTTGGAAAAAATAAATTAGCCATAGAAGATTTAAATATTGCTATAAAATTGGATCCTAAATTCGCTAATACTTATGCAAATCGTGGGATTGCATATAAAAATTTAGGAGACAGAAAATCAGCAATAGCTGACTTTAATAAAGCAGCCACTTTAGGAGATAGTTGTGGTGTTAAGAATTTAAAAGAGTACTACAACATTGATTTTCTACCAAAGAAAAAATAAAGTAGACATTATAAAGCAGCGTGTATTCGCGATTTGGGGTTATTGAGTCAGGTTTCTACTATTTTTTTGACTAATGCTTTATCTTCCGGACTATTTCCATAAATTTGCCGCTTCATTTCAGTTACAATCTTTTTACAACCATGTTTCAACGCTTTATTTCTGCTTTTTCAAAAAAAGGAGGCAGCCGGTTTACTTCACTCCTATTTTACCTGTTGGGTGTTGGAATGTTGTATTTCAATTTTTGGTTATTTTTTCAACAGGTGGAGCGGCAGATTGAAGTTTCACTCACTTCGTCGGTACTGCTGCATCTGTGCACTTGCCTGGCCCTTAGTTTGCCTTTCTTTTGGGTAAAGAAGCGAAAAGAAATTCTTCTCTGGATGCTGGCATTTATCAATGTCTATCTCATTTGTAATCTGCTCTATTACCGGACTTACTTCACCATTTTATCATTCGACAGTTACACCATGATTGGTAATCTGGCCGAACTGGCCGATAGCATTATCTCCGCATTTCATTATGGCGATATTCTTTTCGTGCTACCCACAGTGGCTTTATGGCTGCTTTACAGTTTCTTTTTCAGGAAAAGAATGGCGGTTGAATCTCTCCGGTTGCGTTTAATCAGTTCGGGGTTAATACTCGTTTTTATACTTTCAACTGTTGGGATAAATCTGTATCTCGAACGAAATCAGGTAAGCAATCTGCTGTCCGACGAGAACGAGTTTAAATACGATATAGTGGATGGAGCTTCCACCTATGGATTTCTACATTGCTGGATGTGGCAGTTTCGCTCGGTTCTGGATTCCAAAAAGGAACTGACCGCAAAAGAGAAAACGAAGATTGAACAATGGCTGAGCCAGCACAAGAAATTCGAAAGTTTTCAGGATTCGTCCCGTGTAAAAGGAAAAAACGTGATACTGGTTATCGTGGAATCGCTGGAATCGTTTCCTATTGGTAAAAAACTGGCCGGAAAGGAAATAACTCCGAATCTGAACCGCTTGACCACCGATAAAAACAGTTTTTATGCCTCACGGGTTGTTCCGCAGGTCAATATCGGTCACAGTAGCGACACGCAATTGATTTTCAACACCGGTTTGCTCCCGCCCCACACCGGTGCAGCCTGTTTTTTGTATCAGCAAAATACATATTTCACGTTGGCCAAAGCGCTCCGTGGCGAAGGTTACAGTAGCCACACCTTATTAGGCGGCAACGGCTCGTTCTGGAATCAGGGAGTGATGAATAAAGCACTGGGGTACGACGAACTGATTTCCATTGAACAATATCGCGACGATGAAAGCTATGATTTCGGACTGACCGACAGCACTTATTTGTCGCAATCTGCTGAAAAACTGAGCCGATTCAAGTCCCCTTTTCTGGCACAATTAATCACGCTGAGTTCCCACGACCCGTATGTGTTGTTGAATAACCGGATTTATCTGAAAACCCCGAAAAACTGTCCGCCCGAATTGGGACGATATTTAAACGCGGTTCATTATGTGGATAAATGCCTGGGAATGTTTGTCGACAGCCTGCATCAAAGCGGATTGATGGATAAATCTATTGTTATCATTGCCGGCGATCACGATGCTACCAAGCAACATCCCGAACAATGGAAAAACTATGCAACAAAACAGTGGGGAGCAGAAATTGGATTTACGCCGGTACTTATTTTAAACAGTCCGTTCGGGAAAAAGTACACGCAAATTGCCGGACAAATAGATGTTTATCCCACTTTGATAGATCTTATGGGGTTGAAAAACTACATTTGGCATGGTTTGGGACAGAGTTTGATGGATAAAAACAAAACGGCATTCGCCGTGAATGCCCGTTTTGATGAATTTGGAATGATTCAAAAGGAGTCTTCCGATGCCATGCTTCTATCGCGTAGTGCCTGGGAAATTTCCGACCTGATTATTACCAAGGATTATTTCAGAAAGGAATAAATCAGACTAAACCCGCTGAGTGACTACCTGCAATTTCAATATTTCCGGATTTG
>Ga0302215_10003511_pt1 | contig 10475 bp, 4 predicted proteins | sample II_Fen_N3_1_FD_194580 | JGI IMG/M metagenome (GOLD analysis project Ga0302215, IMG submission 194580) | Peat permafrost microbial communities from Stordalen Mire near Abisko, Sweden - II_Fen_N3_1 | ecosystem: Environmental > Terrestrial > Soil > Wetlands > Permafrost | place: Sweden: Abisko... | reverse complement strand
TTTAGAGATGATTTGGAGTCGATATCTTCAGTTGGTCTTTGGTGTTTCCATTTATGCCGTGGCCACAGTCATTACTTGTTTTATGCTTGGATTGGCTGTTGGAAATTTCATTTTTGGAATTATTTGCGATAAATCAAAAAAACACAGGAGTTTATTATTGCTGATAATCGTAGGTATATTGATTCTGGGAGCTCTTTCGCCGCTGATTTATTCCAAACTTCAGGAATTAAACTACTTCCTTTCTTCGAGGGAATTAATGAACGGCTTTGTAAGCAAACAACTATTCCGCATTCTGATTTCCATTCTTTTCTTACTTATTCCAACTACTTTATTAGGAGGTATTCCTGTAATTTTACTCAGGATTTATAATTCTGATATCGAAAAGATTGGTAAAGATTCCGGCACTTTGTATGCTGCCAACACAATAGGTAGTGCCATTGGGGCATTTCTTACCGGATTTGTATTTATCAGGTTTTGTGGATTGAAAGAATCAGTTTGGATATTGACAGCAGTTTATTTGGTTTTTACTATAGTCTTTATCCTTATTTCAGATAAAAAGGAGAATTTAAAACAGGTAATCACGCCCGAAAAGAAGTCAGTTGAAAAGAATCATTTTCCTGCCCGTTTAAATTCCTTTCTCATTATTTGTTTTGGTTTATCCGGTTTTACAAGTCTTGCATACGAAGTGTTCTGGACAAAAATTCTGGTTTTATTCTTCCGCGATACAGTCTATGATTTTGCAATTGTTTTGTCCACATTTCTGTTTGGTTTATTTGTTGGTTCAAGCATTTGCTCCTTTGTGCTTAGAAAAATAAAGGATTCTTTGCGCTTATTCATTTTGGTAGAAATATTAATCGGAATTTTCTCGCTTATCTCGCTGTATTTCATAGCACAATTGCCATTCATGGCTTATAATTTGCAATCAATGACCAAAATGATGCAAACTTTTGGTGATTCATATTGGTTAATGAGTATTATATTAAGGCTTTTGATTTCAGCTTTGATCATGTTGGTTCCAACCATTTTATTTGGTTTTACATTGCCATTAATAACCAACTTGCTGGTAAGAAATGAAAATTCCCAAAGCAGAAAGTACGGGCTTATTACCGGGTTAAACACAGTAGGATCAACCATTGGCTCACTCTTAGCGGGATTTATTCTTATCAGTTGGTTGGGAATACGGCTAAGTATTATTTCAACTGCAATAATAAACATTGGCATTGGAGTTATGCTCTTATTTTTAGCTAGAAACACAGAACTCAGGTGGAGAAAACTTATTTTATCGTTAACGGCTGTTGGAACAATAGTCATTCTTATGTTTTTGCCAAAATGGGATAAGTTACGAATGTCAACCAATATTCTTGATCCAAATCAGAACGTAGAACAACTCCTTGATTTAAAGTATTATCACGAAGATGCCACCGGGATTACGAGTGTGTCGGAATTGAAGCCAACAAAACAATTGTTTTTATCTACCGGACGAATTTACATTCAAAATACCAGCGATTTAAAAGGTTTTGGTGATCATCGCCGATTAGGATTCATGCCTTTGTTTCTGCATCCTGAACCAAAGCGCGTTCTGGCCGTAGGGCTTGGTGCCGGAATTACGCTCAGTGGAATTGTTGGGCAGAAGATTCCTAAGATTGATTGCGTTGAAATTTCGGAAGGAGTAATCGGAGCTGCCCCTTATTTTTCGGAGGTGAACAATCACGTATTGGAACAAAAAAATGTACATATTATTCGGGAGGATGGACGAAATTATATTGCAACGACTTCCGTAAAATACGATGTGATTATTGCTGATATTTTCTTCCCGATGAGTGCCGGTTCAAGCGATTTATTTACTGTTGAGTACTTCGACCAATGTAAAAAAGCATTGAATCCCGGGGGAATAGTCTGTCAGTGGCTACCTGCTCATCAATTGTCGCTTCAGAGTATGAAAATTATTCTGAAAAGTTTTAAATCAGTCTTTCCGCACACTAGCATTTGGGTAGGAATGGCCGGAGAGTCGGTTCCTGTTATCGGTTTTATAGGTTCTTCAGAGCCGCTCGCAATAAACAGAACGTCATTATCCGATAAATTTAAAAAACTCGATCAACATGTTTTGAGTGAAATTGAACTGATTGAACCGGATGAATTACTAAGTTTTTTTATTTGTGCAGATAATGATTCAGACGATTTTATTAAAAATGCCGGTCTGAATACGGATAATAATCCGGTTATCGAGTTTATTAACCCGTTACAAACCGATACTTTTACAAAACAGGGTGAAGAAAATTTACAGGCATTTATAAATCTAAAAACGGATATTTTTCGGTTTGTCAGGTAAGAGCTTTTTAAAATAGAAATCCTCTTAATCTTGTTTGTAAAGAGGGTTAATGGTTCCACGTTTATAATTGTAAATAAAAACAGCCAACCACCAAACAAAAAGCAACTCTTCCTGTTTGTTTTTTTATTTACAGGAATTATTATTAAGTGAATAAACTCGCATTCGTAGCACGTTAACTTGCCAATCACACAAAAAAGCATATATTTGTTGCCCGTTCAGTAAAACGGGTACAATCCTCACACGTTAAAACAGAATAGTATGCTTTCGAAACTTTACAAATCGTTGCTTGTTACCGTTATAATTCTTTTTGCTTTTCCGGCCACCTATGCAACTGTTCCTTCAGGTTATTATTATTTTTTGAAAAACAAAAAACAGGCTGTGCTGAAAACGGCCATTCATACCTACTGCTGGCCTATGAAGGAATTCATTTACGGCGGAGGCCCTGGCACAACGTGGGAAGGATTTTTTAGTACCGATCGTCGTGCTGATTCCACAGTCATTGACATGTATTCCAATACGGTTCGTAAGCAAACTAGTTTTTCAGCGGTTAACGGCATGCATATCGAGCATTCATTTCCGAAGAGTTGGTGGGGTTCTTATGTGAACAGTGCCTATCAGGATTTATTCCACCTTTATCCTGCCGATGCTTCGGCCAACGAATCAAAAAACAACCTGCCATTGGGCGAAGTATCCGGCGTTCCGGGTTTTGATAATGGAGTCACCAAAGTAGGGACCAACAGTTTCGAAACAACTTATACCGACAAATGCTTTGAACCTGCCGACGAGTTTAAAGGCGATTTTGCCCGTTCATATTTCTACATTGCCTCGGTGTACGAAAATCTGGCGCCGCTGATGCAATCGCCTATGGTCATTACCGGCAGCACGTATCCATTTTGGAGACCGTGGGCCATTGATTTATTGCTGAAATGGAATAAACAGGACCCGGTAAGCCCTAAAGAACTTACCCGCATCGAAAAGGTTTATGGCATTCAGGGAAACCGCAATCCGTTTATCGATTATCCCGATCTGGCCGAATACATCTGGGGAGCCGACACCACCAAAGTATATCCTTTCCCCGACGAAACTGAACCGTTTCTGGTCAATCCGCGTCGGGGTATGAACATCGATTTCGGTGTAATCCTGCAAAATGACACACGGACTCAGAATTTACATATTCAGGGTGTAAATATCGCAACAAACATTCAGGTTTCACTTGTACGGAAAAGTGTAACGCTTGCTCTTTCTGTTTCCGATATTTCACAGGCGAACGCCCTGACAGGTATCGATCTAGGAATTACATTTAGTCCGGTTGCATCGGGATGGACCCGCGATACTTTGCTTATTTCGGGTGGTGGTTTGCTTGAAACATTACGCATTCCCATTAAAGCATTGGCTTCGTCTGATTTTATAACTGTGGAACCAACCGATATAACTCCGGTGGGCGGAACGTTGCAATGGATTTCCGATCCGCTGGCCACGCAATATCGCTTGAATGTATATCAGGGCGATCAAAAGGCCGGTGATATGATTATTTCCACATATGTGGAAGGAAGCAGTTGGAACAAAGCCGTAGAACTCTATAACGGAACCGGAAAAACGGTTGATTTGTCGAAATATTACCTGCAGAAACAATCGAATGGAAATGGATCGTACATATCTACCCTGCATCTTACCGGAACACTTGATAATGGTAAAAGCTATGCAATTGTTCATAAACTGGCCGCTGCTGATTTGCTGGCTAAAGCTCAACTGCAAACTGATTCCCTGCTTCAATTCGATGGAAATGATGCCATTATATTGGTTCGTAGCGGTGTCACCATCGATATGGTGGGTCAGGCAAATGGCGGAGCAGATGTATATTGGGGAACAAATATTACGCTACAACGAAAGTCAACGGTAACGCATCCGCTTTCGGTATTTAATTCTGCCGAATGGACCACACTTCCGGTGGATTCGTACGCCATGCTTGGTTCTCATTCCATGACTTTGGCTTCGTCAAGCAGTTATGTCGTACAAAATGGACTTACCGGATTAAGCACATCCTATCCGATTCAGAATTTGATTCCAAACAGCACTTATACCTATAGCGTGGAATCGATGCGTTCCGGCGCTATTGTTCCGGCTATTAATACTATGCAATTACATACTTCGGCTTTGGATGCTCCGGAAATTTCTGATGCTAGTGGGGTTGAAAGCAATCAGTTTACCGCCAATTGGGGAGAGACCGCGTATGCTTCGGGTTATTTGCTTGATGTTATGAACCTGAGCGGCCAGGCCGACACCACTGTGGTGGAAGGATTTGATAATATAGGTACTTCGGGAGTTCCGGTTTTACCTACCGGTTGGACTGGCAATCCCAGTGGTCTTTACACTACTACCACCAGTTCGGGAGTGGCAGCACCTTCTGTAAATTTGAAAGTGAATAAAGAATGGCTTCAGACAAAAATTTATCCGCAGGCAGTCTCCAGATTAACCTACATGTACCGCTTTGCCTCTGCAAGTGCCGGTTCATCTATGCTTTTGGATGGATTCAACAACACCACCTGGGTCAGACTTGACAGTATTCCTTATAAAAACACAACCAAAACCTATCCGGTTTATACGTTTACCAAAGATCAGAATATGAAGGCTTTCAAGTTTACCTTCAGCAAACCGGCAAGTGGTGGTAATCTAGCGATTGATGATGTCTCGGCAATGTATGGAAATCAGGATACTGTATTTATTGCAAAAGATAAAGCTGTTTCAACTAACTATTCGGTTATTATAGGATTGAATGAAAATACGCAATATTTTTATCGGGTCAAAGCAACGTTGGGAAGTTCGGTTTCAGGAGTTTCAGAAACGATGTCGGTAAAAACTTTGGTACAAACCAAACTGATAGAACTGAATAATTCCACTATTAAAATTCAATCTTCCAACGACAGGATTTCCGTTACCGGTTTGAAAGGAGACGAAATGATTCAGGTTTATTCCCTCACCGGAATTTGTTTGTATCAGCACAAAGCCGGAGCAACCGGTGTAAATATTCCGATGAAGCAATCCGGAATTTTTATTCTGAGAATTAAGAATAATGAAAACACCTTTACGGCGAAGTTTATTCATTAAATAAAATCATAGAAACAAAGAAAAACCCTGCCATGAAAAATTTCAAGACAGGGTTTTTCTATTTGAACTCGATAAATAAATCCTTATTCACTCAGGAAAACATAGCGTGTTACCACCAATGCAAAAAGAATATACATCATCCAATGCACTTGTTTCCATTTTCCGGTTGCTACTTTCAGAATAGTGTACGAAATAATTCCGGCTGCGATTCCATTGGCAATGCTATATGTAAACGGCATCATGATAAACGTCATAAAAGCCGGAAAGCCTTCGGTAAAATCATGAAAATCGATATCCAGAACCGAAGAAGCCATCAGCACACCTACAATAATTAATGCCGGTGCAGTTGCAGCACTTGGAATAATTCCTGCAAGCGGTGAAATAACCAGTGCCAGTAAAAAGAATAATCCGGTAGTAATGGCAGTCAGTCCGGTGCGGCCTCCTTCGCCAATTCCGGCAGCACTTTCCACGTAACAGGTTACGGTACTGGTTCCCATCAAGGCTCCAAACGAAACCCCGAAAGCATCCACCAACATGGCTTTCCCGATTTTCGGAGAATTTCCATCTTTGTCTATTAATCCGGCTTTTCCGGCAGTGCCGACTAGGGTTCCGAAGGTATCAAATAATTCGACAAACGTAAACGTGAATACAACCGTCCAGATTCCCATATTCAAAGCGCCTTTAATATCCAGTGCACCGACAGCCAGATGATGAAAGTCGGGCAGACTGAATGGTGCAAATCCTTGCGGAATTACCGTTACACCCATCGGAATACCGATTAAAGTGGTGGCTATAATACCAATCAGCAACGAACCTTTTACTTTGCGGGCCATCAAAATAGCGGTTAATCCCAGTCCGATTAAACAGAGCAACATGGAGGAATTATGAAAACTTCCCATTCCGATATTCCACTCAAAGAAATTCATAGTGGTCATACCGGTATTTTTGCTTAAAGCTGCTAATGTGGGTGGAATAACTTTAGCCGAAACAACCATAATTTCCGATAATTTCAAACCAATGATGGTTATGAACAATCCGATTCCGACTGTAATGGCATGCTTCAACGAATTGGGAACAGCCACAACCAAAATTTGCCGGACTTTCGTGACAGTAAGCACGATAAAAATCAATCCGGAGATAAAAACAGCACCAAGCGCAGCCTGCCAGGGCATTCCCACTCCGGCCAACGCCACGGTTGCAAAAAGAGCATTCAGTCCCATTCCGGGAGCCAGTGCAATTGGAAAATTAGCAACCAATCCCATGGCAATGGTTACAAATCCGGCCGAAATGGCGGTGGCAAAAAACACAGCATTTTTGTCCATTCCGGTTACACCCAAAATGTTTGGATTCAGAAATAAAATATACGCCATGGTCATAAACGTGGTGATTCCGGCAATAATTTCCGTTCTCACATTGGTTTTGTTTTCCTTTAGTTTGAATAGTTTTTCAATCATATTTTCGGGTATTTAGTTTATGATAAAAACAATTTTGAATATTTTGCAAAAGTAATTGTTTAATTGTTAATGTGGTAAATTAAAGTCATGTTATGCACATAATTTTAAATCAGGAATATAAACAGGAGTGAAAATTGAATAAACATCCGTTTTTGAGAGAATTGCTTCAACAAAAATCATTACTTTTGCAATCACATACAATATCAGATTTATTTCAAAACAGAGTTAAATGACATTTCTTCGTAAGATAATTTTCTTATTGCTGTTCGTTGGATTAATAAACAGCATATATGCCGAAATTCCGGCAGGTTACTATGATAATGCGCAAGGTAAAAATCAGGCAGAATTGAAAACTGCTTTACACAACATTATCCGAAATCACACTTTTCTGGATTACGATATCAGCACCAATACCTGGTGGTACACCTATTTTAAAGCCACCGACTGGAATCCGGATGGATATTTTTGGGATATGTATTCCAATAATAAACGGGCAACCTATAGTTCGAGTGTCCTGAATCGCGAACATTGCATGCCACGCAGCTGGTGGGGCGATAGCTCCAGTTATTCGTCGTATCAGGCGAATGGTGATTTGGTCAATCTTTCACCGGCTGACGTGGAAGCAAATACAGCAAAATCGAATTTGCCACTGGGCGAAGTTGGAGCCACAAGTTATACCAACGGTGTGGTAAAAGTTGGAAAAAACACATACCCGGGTTCCAGCGGAGATGCCTTTGAACCGTCAAATGAATATAAAGGTGATTTTGCCCGCACGTACTTGTACATGGTTACTTGTTACGAAGATTATTCGAATTATTGGCACGGAACAGGAACACAGACAATGTTAAACGGCGGAACTTATCCCGTTTTCAAAACATGGGCCATCAACATGTTACTCAAGTGGAATGCCGGTGATCCAGTAAGTGAAAAAGAGAGAAAACGTAACGATGGTGTTTATTCACAGCAACATAACCGGAATCCGTTTATTGATTACCCCGGACTAGCTGATTTTATCTGGGGAACACGCAAAAATGAAATCTGGTCGGAGGATGTTGGTCCCGCAGATACAACTACTGTATTAAAAGTGAGATTTGATGTTCAAACGGATTCAGTAAACGTTAAAATAAATAGACCAGAGCTTGCCACTTATGTTGTTCAAACTATAAGTGGAGTCACACTGAAAACAGGAAAACTATCAAGTAACGGAAATTTTTCGGCAACTGATTTATTACAAAATGGCAAGTATATTGAATTGCAAAACGGAATGTATATTTTAGTAATTTATTCGAGTTCAAAACGAAAAGTAACTAAATTTATGGTATCACGTTAGGGTTGAATAATTTAAAGAGTAAGTTTTCAACTATTTAGGTCGTTCATTGTTGTATTAAAAGAAATTAAGATTCGGTGATTTTCAATAATTTTGATAATTTTCAAAACCAATATAACGTTCAGTTTAATCGGAGAACAGTATGAAAACACACACATTAATTAAAAAGACTTTCTCAGTTTTTTTTCTCACATTCCTGTTATTGATTGGAAATGTTCCGGCATCTGCTACTGATTTTCAAACAGCTCCCGGTATCAAAGATGCTGAAAATTTTACCGAATACAAGGGAAAAATTGTAGACAAAAAATCGGGCACCCCATTATCTTTTGCAAGCATTACTCTTTTCGGAACAAACGTGTCGACCGTAACGAATGCCGAAGGTGAATTTTCGCTGAAAGTTTCGAAGGAAATTCAAAATCCGAAAGCGGTGATAAGTTTTATCGGTTACAAAAACAAAACGGTTTTGCTGGCTGATATAACTCCGCAAAAATTAAAAATAGAGATGGAACCTTCCGCGGTGGAGCTTCCCGAATTAAATGTTATTTCGAAAGATGCTAATGTGTTGATTCAGGCAGTTCTCGACAAAAAAGGAGAAAATTATTTCAGTGAGCTCACTCCGATGACTGCATTTTACCGCGAAACAATTAAGAAAAACCGGACGTATGTTTCACTTTCCGAAGCCGTTGTTCAAATAAGCAAACAGCCATATACTTCTTATAAAACAGATATTGCCAAACTGTACAAATCACGCAAGAAAGCCGATTACACCAGACTTGATACGGTTACTTTCAAATTGCAGGGTGGCCCGTTCAATTCGCTTTATCTGGACATAATGAAGAATCCTGACATGATTTTTACTGAAAATATGTTCGAAAACTACGAATTTAGTTTTGACAGATCAACTCACATGGACAACCGATTAATTTATGTACTTGATTTCAAACAAAAACCGAACAAATCCGAACCGCTTTATTATGGTAAATTGTATATTGATGCGCAAAATCTGGCTTTGAAAACTGCTGTTTTTAAACTGAATATTACAAACAGGGAAGAGGCTAGCAAAATGTTTATTGTAAAAAAACCATTTAATGCCAACGCGTATCCGATTGAAACGAATTACCGCATCGATTACAGCGAAAAAAATGGGAAATGGTATTATAATTACAGCCGTATTGAATTCGGATTAAGGATAATCTGGAAGAAAAAACTCTTCAACACCAATTATTTTTCAACGGTTGAAATGGCTGTGACGGATTGGGGAAAAGACCTCGAAAATCAACCTATAAAAAACAAAGACCGCATTCATCCATCCGTAATTATCAGCGATGAAGCTTCCGGGTTTTCCGATCCTGAATTCTGGGGCGAATACAACGTGATTGAACCCGAAAAATCAATCGAAGTTGCTATTAAAAAGATTCAGAAGCAGCTGGAGAAGAAATAGCTTAAATTGCAAATTAGTAAAAAGATATTTTTATATTACATTAGCGGGAAATAGGAGAAATCTTGTTTCCCGCTTTTTTATGCGCTAATTTTATGCGCTATTTCTAAAAACGTCATTATCTTAAGTGTTTAAAACAAAAACGCCTTTGACGTGTTATGTAATTTACTGCATTCGGGCAACGGAAACTGCTGAAAAAAATGTATTTTTTTCGTACCTTTGCAGCTCTAAAATTAAAAATTAAGGACTTATCCGAACGGGGAAGTTTTTAATTATGAATTGAAAAAGATTATGTCAGAAACTATTATAGAACAAGTCACCCAGGGTGATTATAAATACGGATTTACCACCGATATTGAAACCGATATTATTCCAATTGGACTCAGCGAGGATGTTATCCGACTTATTTCGACCAAAAAAAATGAACCGGAATGGATGCTTGAATTCAGATTGAAAGCTTACCGTCACTGGCTGACCATGAAAATGCCGGAATGGGCTCATCTCAATATTCCGGAAATTGATTACCAGAGCATTGCTTATTATGCTGCACCACGCAAAAATGCTCCGAAAAGTCTGGACGAAGTTGACCCGGAATTGCTGAAAACTTTCGAAAAACTGGGCATTCCTCTTCACGAGCGAATGGCATTATCGGGTATAGCTGTAGATGCGGTTATGGATAGTGTTTCAGTGAAAACCACTTTTAAAGAAGCATTATCAGAAAAAGGAATTATCTTCTGTTCGTTCAGCGAAGCGGTTCAGGAACATCCCGATTTGGTTAAAAAATACATGGCCTCAGTGGTTCCGTATACCGATAACTTCTTT
>Ga0302215_10003509_pt1 | contig 10478 bp, 10 predicted proteins | sample II_Fen_N3_1_FD_194580 | JGI IMG/M metagenome (GOLD analysis project Ga0302215, IMG submission 194580) | Peat permafrost microbial communities from Stordalen Mire near Abisko, Sweden - II_Fen_N3_1 | ecosystem: Environmental > Terrestrial > Soil > Wetlands > Permafrost | place: Sweden: Abisko... | reverse complement strand
GATTCAAGCTCTTCCATCAATTCAGGATTATCTTTTAGAAGTGCTTTTACCCCTTCGCGACCCTGACCTAACTTGGTTTCACCATAGCTAAACCACGATCCTGCCTTTTTTATGAGGTTAATTTCAACACCAATGTCGATAATCTCGCCAATTTTTGAGATTCCTTCACCGTAAAGAATGTCAAATTCAGCTTTACGGAACGGAGGTGCAACCTTGTTTTTAACAACCTTCACACGTGTGTGGCTGCCTTGAACTTCTTCGCCATCTTTTAATTGACCGATTTTACGAATATCCAGGCGGACAGAAGCATAAAATTTCAATGCATTTCCACCGGTGGTAGTTTCAGGATTGCCGAACATCACACCAATTTTCTCGCGCAATTGGTTGATAAAAATAACACATGTTTTTGTCTTACTGATACTTCCCGTAAGTTTCCGAAGTGCCTGCGACATCAAACGAGCCTGAAGACCCATTTTCGAATCGCCCATTTCCCCTTCGATTTCGGCTTTTGGAGTAAGTGCAGCTACAGAGTCAATTACGATGATATCAATCGCACCTGAGCGGATCAGACTATCTGCAATTTCGAGCGCCTGCTCACCGTTATCAGGTTGAGAAATAAGTAATTCATCGATATTTACACCTAATTTCTGAGCATAAGTCGGATCAAAAGCATGTTCTGCATCAATGATAGCTGCAATTCCACCTGCCTTTTGTGATTCAGCTATTGCATGAATTGCAAGCGTTGTTTTTCCCGAAGATTCAGGCCCGTATATTTCAATAACACGGCCTTTTGGATAACCGCCGATTCCCATGGCCAAATCTAACCCGATTGAACCGGAATGGATCGCCGGTACATCATCAACAGGTTTATCGCCCATTCTCATAATTGAGCCTTTCCCGTAGCTCTTTTCAATTTTTTCAATTGTAAGCTGCAGGGCTTTCAGCTTTTCGCTGTTGATCTTTTGCAAATCTTCTTTTGCCATGGTTAAATATGTAATTATTTAATTAATAAATCTTTCACAATCTGATCAGTGTGTTCTTTAGTATCAACCTTTTTGAATATTTTCTCAATCGTTCCTTTTTCATCAATAACAAAGGTCGTTCGAATTACGCCCATGTATGTTTTCCCGTAATTCACCTTTTCGCCCCAAACGCCATATGCTTCCAGAATCTCTTTAGAAGTATCGGCAATCAGATTAAACTTCAGGCCAAACTTTTCGACAAATTTCTGATGCGAGGCCACACTATCGGGACTTATGCCAACAACTTCATAACCTTTTGATATCCAGAACTCGTAATTATCGTTCAGATTACACGATTCAGCTGTACAGCCGGGAGTGTTATCTTTGGGGTAAAAATACAGAATTAACTTCTTTCCTTTAAACCCTGAAAGCGAAATTGTTTCACCCTTTTGATTAATTCCCGAGAAATCGGGTGCTGCTATTCCTTCAACTAACTGTATCATATCCTATTATTTTAAAATTACTATTAGAACAAATATTGCATAAACAAAGTTTGCCTAAAGTTGTCCGATTGCAATGTTTTCCGGGGGTCTTTTCCTTCGATTTCAAATTCAGAAGAATCAGTCATACGTACTTAACATCGATATACAAATATAATAAAAAATAAGGAGATGGTTTTAAGAAAAGAGAACATAAAACAACAATAATTTATTAAAAGCAACAAAAATCCATTAAAATGTATAATTTTAGCTCACTAATATTTCAGAATTTTAAGTCATGAAAGTTTCGCATAAGAGCCTGGCACTAATCGTTGTCACAAGTATATATTTATTGTTTCCAAACCTGCTATTTTCACAGGAAATAATTGGAAATGAATCACTTGCTATTGAGTATTTTAATGAGAAAAATTACGAAAAAGCGTTGCCGATCTTTACGCAGCTCATTAACAAATCGCCCAACAATGCGATGTATAACTACTATTACGGAGTTTCGCTGCTGAAGAACAATCGTTACGATACGGCCACCAAAGAGGCTTTACTCAACGCCGTGGTTGATAAAACACCGTCGAATGCTAATTTTTATCTTGCCAATTACTTTCACGCGCTTGGAAACTGGTCAGAAGCAATTGACTTCTACAAAAGGTACGATGGGAGCAACAGGGAACGCCGCGAGCTTGAGTACGATAAATACTACGATATGTGCCTGAAGCGTATCAACCCATTTACAATTGATAAAGGAGACCCGAAAAATATATTTGTCGATACCATCAAAGTTCCGGGATCGCTGCCAAACGAGAAGAATTTCCCAATTCCGGATTCACTTCGCGTTGAGTGGTTTAATTTTCAGATTAATAGCCAGCTGACTTATCACGGCATTTCAGATTTCAGGAGTGAAGCGGCAAAAATCCTTTTCACGAAGGCCTGGATTGCTACCAGCAAAAACGATTCGATTGTCAAAAATACCGATGTTTTAAGGAAGGCTCATGAAGAGACACACAATGTAACGACAAGAATCGCACTCGTACAGCGAATCGTCGATGCTGAGCAGCAATCGTATCAATTGCTTCGCGACAGGGAGACCTACTTTGAACAGGCAAGGGTTAAAGAGGCAGGTTATTGGGAGAAAGCCGGAGCCGATGCAATGGCCATCTTTATTGCAGAAATAGCTGAAAGGGAGAAAGTAAGAGCTGAAAAATTGCTGAATGAAAAGCCGAAAGTCGATCTTGCAGAAGCAGAAGCGACAGCTGCTGCACTTGCAGCAGATAGCCTGGAGCAGAATAAAAAGTCTGTTATTGCGGAAAATACGCCAGAGCCAAAGGACGACATCGTTTTTAAGGTTCAGATTGGCGCTTTTCCAAACGGTAAAATGACACCTGCTTTCAAATCGAGATATGAGAAGTTATCGAAATTCAGAACGATCGATAAATACACAAATGCTAAAAAATACGTTGTCTACACAGTTGGAAATTTCACCGATTATAATGATGCTACCTTGCTTAAAAACCAGTTGATTCTGGAAGGGGCAAAAGGGGCGTTTTTAGCAGCATTTAAAAATGCGGTGAGGGTTCCGGTGAATAGTGTCGTGAAAAAACCATCTAAATAGAACTGTATTAATCAATATTGAATTGTATGACAATTGAGAAGCAAAAAGATCAGATAAAGCCTACAGATCTGGACAAAGATCATGTTTGTACTTTGGAGCTTCACAATGACGACTATCATACATTTGATTACGTCATCGAATGTCTGATTGAGATATGTGAACTTGATTTAGTACAGGCAACACAATGTACTTATCTGATTCATTATAAAGGCAAATGTGATGTAAAAAAAGGATCAAAATCCTATTTGCTGCCGTTACGCCGGGCATTGGCACAACGCGATTTAAAGGCTGTAATCAAATAATTTATAATTTAAAGATGACAATACTTATCATTCTACTGCTCATTGCTTTGGGAATCATTCTCCTTTTACTTGAGTTTGCGGTTATTCCGGGATTCACGGTTTTTGGTGTTGGAGGCATGGCTTTGTTAGGATACAGTGTTTATCTGGCTTTTGTACATTATGGAAATCTGGCAGGAATAATTACTGTTATATTCTTGATTACGTTGATACCCATCCTGTTTTTCAAATTTCTGAAAAGCAAGGCAGGAAAAAAAATGCAACTCGATTCAAAAATCACAGGCATCGTTGATGTCCTTGAAAAAGAACGTTTTAAAATTGGAGATAAGGGAAAAGCAATTAGCCGGCTGGCTCCGATTGGAAAAGTTGAGATTAACAATCACATCGTTGAAGGTAAATCAACCGGTGATTTTATTGATGACGGGGCAACAATTGAGGTTGTCTCACTACAAGATAACAAACTAATTGTCAAACAAATACAAAATTAATTATGATTATGGATCCAACAAGTACTATTGGTATTGCGATTGCCATTGTAGTCGGTCTGATTTTGTTTCTCTATTTTATCCCAATCGGACTTTGGTTTTCAGCACTCGTTTCGGGTGTTCAAATATCACTGACACAGCTTTTTCTGATGCGTTTCAGAAAAGTACCCCCAGGAGTAATTGCAAGAGCAATGATCGAAGCACACAAGGCTGGACTCGAAGGAATTAAGCGCGATGAACTTGAAGCCCACTTTCTGGCCGGCGGACACGTCGAAAATGTAGTACATGCACTCGTCTCGGCAGAGAAAGCAAATATCCCACTGACTTTCAAAATGGCAACCGCTATTGACCTTGCAGGACGTGATGTTCTTCAGGCAGTCCGGATGTCGGTAAATCCAAAAGTCATTGACACGCCACCGGTTTCGGCGGTCGCCAAAGATGGTATCCAGTTGATTTGCAAGGCCCGTGTAACAGTAAGAGCCAATATCAAACAATTGGTAGGTGGTGCCGGTGAAGAAACAGTTCTTGCCCGGGTCGGTGAAGGGATTGTCTCCTCTATCGGATCCTCTCATTCACACAAACTGGTACTCGAAAATCCTGATTCCATATCAAAAGTTGTGTTGCAAAAAGGGCTCGATGCCGGAACAGCTTTCGAAATACTTTCGATCGATATTGCCGATATCGATATAGGAAAGAATATTGGTGCTTACCTACAAATGGATCAGGCACAAGCAGATAAAAATATTGCTCAGGCTCGTGCCGAAGAACGCCGTGCCATGGCTGTGGCACTCGAACAGGAGATGAAAGCAAAAGCACAGGAAATGACCGCGAAGGTGATCGAAGCGGAAGCACAGATTCCATTGGCCATTGCGGAAGCTTTTAGGTCTGGCAACCTGGGAATTATGGATTATATGAAATACAAGAATATAATGGCCGATACAGCCATGCGTGATTCGATCGCAAAAGAAAACCCAACAAGTACAGAACCAAAATAAAGATTTAACGTTCGCTTAATATATTTCAATGTTTTAGAGCATATTTTTGTAATGCTTTTTAATTTAAGTTTGAATTTTTAGTTAGTCTTTTTGGTTTAGTTTGAAAATATAAAGGGTGGGCGAAAGTCTATCCTTTATTTTTTGCCTGAAACTTTAACTTGCCAAATATCTGCGAAAAATCGATTTGCTCTTTCTTAGGAAACAGTGCATTGGTCTCTTCCATATAAACGCGGTACGCGTCTCCGAAATGCCGGATCAGCTGTCGCTCTTCGCGCTTAACCCTGTTCAGATAAAATGGGATCGCAAGTATTAGAAATGCCGGGCCAACAATCCAGTTTTGCAACATAAACACCTGCGCGATTGCAATTGCAACAAAAGCAGCATACATGGGATGACGCACCCAATGAAAAACGCCTGTAGTAATTAGCTGATGATCCAGTTTGATCTCCAAACCAGGAGACCAGAACTTTCCTAAATCAGCATGAGCCCTGAAAAAGAGCCATATCCCAAATCCATAGAGCATTGCTGCAGGAAAACCTAGCCATTTGGGTAGGTTATAATCGAAAAATGCAAACCAGTCTGAAAAAACATAAAGAATAGGAAGTAGCTGAAATCCAACGAATATAAACAACAGAAACAAACGCTCTTTTTTGTTGAAATAACGCGGGTGCTTCTCGGTCACATAGTATTGCACATAATACGAACGAAGAACAACCTGCAATACAAATCCGCACAAAAATATGATTTCGAGATAAGCACGATCCATTAATTCAATTTTTATGCAAAATAAACGCTTTTTAGCAATTGAATGACTGTAAGTCTAAAATTATTTCAATATGATCTTTTGCTCCACCAAAAACTGGGTCATTCGCTGCAAGGTTGGAAGAAAGTTTGGATTACTTACAGGCCAGTCGCAAGAATGGTCAGCATCTTTTACCGGAATCAATTCGCAGGTATTTCCGGCTTCAATCATCAATCTGGTAAACTTCTGAGCCACTGCAAAGGGAGTGGTTTTATCCGCAGTTCCGCACGAAATAATGGTTGGTGGCCATCCTTTATCAACGTGCAGAATTGGAGAAAATCCAGGATGTTCATTAAAAAACTCTCCACCAAAACCTTCGCCCAATACGGGGTTGTGCAAAACCAATGCATTGCCTTTTGAACTGATTGACAAATCCTCACCGGGTTCATCTTCTCCGGAAATTGAAGTACATGCGGCAATATGTCCACCAGCAGACCCGCCAGCTACGATAATTTTATTGGGATCGATTCCCAGCTCTTTTGCATGAGCACGTACATACCGGACTGCCGATTTTGCATCACGGATGCACTCGACAGGCGTAGTCCCATGCCTCGATTTTACACGATAATCGGCTGCGATTCCAATGATACCATGATCACGAAACCACGCGGCATTTGCTATCTGGGAATCAACGCTTCCGTTCACCCATCCACCACCTGTAAAATAAATAATTGCTGGTAGCGCTTTTTTAGTTTTTCTTTCAGAACGAAGCAGGTAGAAATACATATCTTCCTGTGGTGTTTTCTTATACAGGATTTTCTCCGATAATGACATCAGTTCCTTTCCCGGCAAAGTATAACTGATCTTTGGAATTTTAGTTGACTGCTTCAGAGTTTGTTTGTTAGATTTAGAATTAAAATCGGATCCAAAGGAGAATCCGGAAACCAGTAAAATCAGAAAGAAAAGAATCGATTTCATTATTACTAAATTAGAAATTAATAACCTGTTAGTTAGCCAGAAATGCATCTAAAGCAATGGTTGGCCTTCCATCCGCTCCCCAGGCACTTAAGGAATAGCCACTCCAGCTTTTTGCACCTTCAGGTTCCCAATAAATGACACCAAGTCCTTTGCTTTCCGGAACAGCTTTCACCTTCAGTTGAACGGCAATCAGCATATCGTAAGTATTTTGCGGTTTAGTATCTTCGCCACCAACTTCTACGACCATTACTTCCTTTCCGTACCTCGAAGCCATATCAACCATATTATTGCCGAGGTCATTGATCGAAAGTGAGAAGTCGGGATTGCCTTCGAGCCAATAAGGATAATAAGACAAGCCAATCACATCGTATTTTGCCCCATTTGCTTTTGCATTGTCGAACCACCACCTGAACCGGCTGTTGTTATTTCCCTGGTCGACGTGAAGAATTACTTTTGACGAAGGGCAAACCGCTTTTACGGCATCGTACCCTTTATTAATCAGTTGAACCAACTGACCAAAGTTTGAACTGCTTCCTTCAGGATAAATCATTCCTCCCGGTATTTCATTCCCAACCTGAACCCATTCCGGCGTTATACCACTTGTTTTCAATGCTGACATCACATCTGAGGTATAATCATAAACGTCATTTAATAATTGCGGGAAGTCATGTCCTACCCACGCAGCCGGTTTAGCCTGTTTTCCGGGATCGGCCCATGTATCGCTGTAATGAAAATCGATCATCACCCTCATGCCCCATTTCTGCGCCCGAACCGCCATTGCTACCGTCTCGACCTTACTACAATGACCACTCGCCTTATCATTCGAAGGGTTCACCCATGTCCGAAGCCGGATCGTATTGATTCCATGATCTTTCAAAATCTGAAAACAGTCCTGCTCAGCACCTTTATCATTGTAAAACTTGTAACCAGTCGCCTCCATTTGCGGCAGCCAGCTAATATCAGCTCCTTTTACAAAACTACTGTCTGAATTAGATGGAGCATCGGAATAGGCTTTCGAACATCCGAATAAGAGAAATGTGGATAGGAGTAAAAGGGAGAATATTTCTTTTGATGTTTTCATTTCGTTTTTAATTATTGACTATTCAATGATTGATAGAACGCAACTGGTCACGATGCATCGGGACCAACTGCCAGACTTAGATAGAATTCAAAAGTAATCCTTAAAAAGCCATATAAACCTTTTTATCGAAATTTGCTAATTTATTGTTGGCACTAATATTCAAGAAGCCATTGGCTAATTGCCAGCTGCCGATGCACAGCCTATTTTGAATCAATCACAATACCAGCCTGTTTCAAACTTCCGGAAGTCGCTTTTAAAGTTATTTTACCCGGGTTCCGTTCTGATTTCAGGACCACAAGACAACGTCCCTGCCATGTTTTTCGATCTGATGCCTGGTAACTTTCGGTACTGACAGGATTGGCATTTCCCACTCCGACGATGGTACCCGGACCTTCAATTTCGAACTTCACAAGGTTTTCAGACTTCGGATTGCGATTCCCCTTTTCATCTAAAAGCTCCACCGTGATATAGCTTAAATCCTGTCCATCGGCTTTGATTTCCATTCTGTCAGCTTTCAGCTTAATTTCTGAAGGTTCGTCTGCCGTACGAAGAATGGCTGTATTGACTTGTTTTTTACCTGAATAACCAATTGTTTTTAATTCTCCGGCCTGATAAGGAACTTCCCAAATGGCTTTGAATTCGGTTAAACGATTGGTTTTCTTCCTGCCAAGCGATTTGTTATTCAGAAAAAGTTCAACTTCCTCGCACGAAGAGTAAACACTCACCTCCAATGGTTTATTTTCAGTTCCCTTCCAGTTCCAATCGGCAACTGCATCAGGCCAGTGCCATTTACTCCACGATTCACGATTTGGATTTTCATCAAAGGAAGGCTTAGGAGGTTTTACAAACAGTGAAAGTTGATTCGTCATCCAAAGAGCATCACGGTAAAATGACTGTGGGCGCTTCCATCCGCAAATATCGAGGTCACCGCAAAAGGCCAGGTTCCAGGGATAAAAACTTTGCTCCTGAAAATAACCACGCCAGCCGATGCTTGCTTCTCCAATATAATCAAAGGCAGTCCAGACAAAATCACCGAAAAGCCAAGGATGATCGGTCACGTCCATCCAGCTTTTAAAAGCTTCCAAAGGATATGATTCGGTTTGCACCATCATCCGGGAAGGAATCCGGATATGATCGATTTCAAATATGTCATTTTTCTGATGATCACCGCCTGATCCATAATTATATCCGGCAATATCAAGCGTCGCAAAAAAGGGATCTTTGGCAGGATTCAGCCCATTCACTGCCGCAATAACTTTCCTTGAAGGATCACTTATACGAACGAAATCAGCCAACAGTTGTGCCGTCTTAACAACTTCGGGTGAATCCATCCCTGGAATTTCGTTGCCAATACTCCACAGAATAACAGACGGATGATTGATATCCCGGCTAATCATACTTTCAATATCCCGTTGCCACCATTTTTCGAACCAAAGGTGGTAGTCACTTGTATTTTTGCCATCGGTCCACATATCAAAGGCTTCGTCGATGACCAGCATCCCCAAGTGGTCGCAGGCATCGAGAAAAGCAGGCGACGGCGGATTATGAGAACATCGGATTGCATTAAAGCCACTGGCTTTCAGCAATTCAACGCGACGTTCCTCAGCCCTGTCGTACGATTTGGAACCAAGCGGTCCATTATCATGGTGAAAACAACCACCTTTCAGCTTTAGCGATTTTCCATTTAATTGGAATCCGTTTACAACATCAAATTTAATAGTTCTGATACCGAACTTTGTTTCGACGCGGTCAACCAATTGACCAGCAGCATATACTTCATTGATTGCCGTATACAATTCCGGTGAATCAACAGACCAAAGTCCGGGTTTTGAAATGGTGACATCCTGAACAAACTCAGAAAGTCCCTTCTTTTCAACCGTTTGGGACGATTCGGTTTTGCCTGACTCCTCCCCTTTTGTATTCAATATTCGGGTAATCACCTTAACTTTTAAAGCGTCGTCCGATTGATTATTCACTTTGGTTTTGATATTTACTTTAGCAGAACCTTCATTTACTTCGGGTGTAGTAATAGTTGTCCCCCATTGCGCTACATGCACCGGTTCTAGGACTTTTAACCAGACATGCCGGTAGATGCCCGACCCTGAATACCATCGGCTGTTTTCGCCTTCATTTCTGACCTTAACAGCCACAACATTGGATTTTCCTAACTTTATGTGATCTGTAATATCGTACCAGAATGAAGTATAACCATACGGGTGGCTTCCCAAAGAAACACCATTGATCCATATTACAGGATTCATGTAAACACCATCGAATTGAATCACAATCCTTTTTGCGCTTTGAGCTTCAGGTATAACGAACGATTTACGGTACCAGCCAGTACCGCCGGTTGTAAATCCGCCATTAACCTGACTAAGTGCATCGCGATTAAATGGGGAGTCAGTTCCAGCTAAATTTTCGATGCTCCAATCGTGCGGAAGATCGATCGCACGCCATTTGGAGTCGTCGAAAGATGTTTTTTCAGCACTTTGTGCTCCACCCAGGTGGAAACGCCAGTCGGAATCAAAAAAATTGGTGCCTTTTTCAATGTTTTGGGCCACTAAAACACTTGAGAACAGTAGGCAACAAAAGAGGGTGAGTAGTTTTCTCATGGTTTAATTCAATTGGAGAGTCATTGAAATTTGGGGATCAATTATTAAATTGATTGGATTGTGGTATTTTTCTATTCGATAGTTTCAATGTGTGGCGCATACAGCATAATATTTTAATCAGCCTTTACAGATGCGCCTTGATTAGTTTGCGTTTGATATACCCCGGGTTGCGCTCTCTTCGATCGCTCACCCGGGGTTATTCAGATTCGACACCTTCAGTG
>Ga0302215_10003507_pt1 | contig 10480 bp, 9 predicted proteins | sample II_Fen_N3_1_FD_194580 | JGI IMG/M metagenome (GOLD analysis project Ga0302215, IMG submission 194580) | Peat permafrost microbial communities from Stordalen Mire near Abisko, Sweden - II_Fen_N3_1 | ecosystem: Environmental > Terrestrial > Soil > Wetlands > Permafrost | place: Sweden: Abisko... | reverse complement strand
ACGTTTGTTTTTCAGGTGGGTAGTAAAAGGAAGTGGTAAAAACAGTGGTATCGTTCATGCTTTCTCCCTTTTCATCTTTCTTATCACCTTTTTTGCTCAGGGTTGTCTTGATGCTTTCAAAAACCGGGTATCGGATGCCTGCTGCATACCAGGAATAGGTATCGAGAGTCATTTCCAGGCTGTCTTTCCCCGTTTCGGTATAATGGCGCAGAGTACGTACCCTTAGGGCTTTCTTTACTGTTTCAAAATCCGGTAGTTTTAGTTCTCCTTCAGCATCAGCCATTATGCGTGTATATCCTTTTACTGCCAAAGGTAATCGGTGGCAGTATTCACCTACACCTTCGAACGTACTAAACAAGGTATCTCCATATACAAATGGGAAATGCATCCGTAATTCGGGCACCTTATATTCCATAAAAGTGGTGGAGTTTTCAAAGCCTACAGCCTGCAAACTGTCCTTTTGCTGGCGGTAATAGTAGCGGGTATTGTGTTCCCTGCCGCAGATACGGATGGAATCATTCTTCTTTGGTAAAAAATAGGTAAGGGAATACTCCTCGTTAATGGGTTGTATTGAGCTGAAGTCCCAGGTCAGGTCTTTTCCCGAACTACCCGGATCCTTAAACTCAATTTGTTGCTTCACGATGTTGTCCGCTGCCCGATAGGCATTGCATCCTTTGGTAAGTTTTTGTGAAGTTTGTGCCATGGCGAGTATGCCGGTACTGCAAACTAATATGAAGAAGGTAATTTTTCTCATGATTTAAAAATTGCTATTTATAAATTAAAGTATGCTGATTAAATAGATTTAATATTAAATAAATAAACGATAATTCAGGGAGCTAAGTTACCATTTACAAGTTAAACTATAGGTATTTTAATAAATTATTTTTTGGACAAGCACTTTTTTAATATTCTGAATATAAGCACTTATAAAATGGACAATGATATAATTTTAGGACATGTCTAATTTAGCTATCAAAAAAACATAAATAACATGCTATTTTAAGCAAAGTAATTTTAAATATAGATAATAACGTTAAACATAATATTAATTGCATTTAATTAAATAGTAAACGTGCAAGGTGTTCCTTTTTAATTATTTCAGGAGTGTACTTAGTTGGCAGCATATAGTCCGGTAATTTCAGGCTAAAGAATTCAATCTGACTAAACAAGTTATTGGCATGATGTTTACTGATTTAATTTTTATACTATGTGTCCTGTTATTAGTTAAGAAAAAGTTTGTTGTTTATTGAACCGCTCTTTTGCATCTCTCCTCAAACTCCATAATATCCTCCAGGCTAAACCGCACACAACTTTCAATCATCCGGTATGTTATTTTATTTTCATACCGTAATTTAACCAGTAACCTTTATGATATGCTCAGTTCCCCCGGATATATGTTATTTAATGAAGGATAAATCAGGATTGACAGGGTTACATTACATTACAATCCCCTGCAAGCCTCACAACCTGCAGGGGATTTCCTTCTTAAACAGTCAACCGGGAACCAAGAACCAAGAACCAGGAACCAAGATTAAAGAACCAAGATCAAAGAACACGGAACCAATTAACCAGGAACCTTGAATCCTGAACCATGAACACGGAACACGGAACACGGAACACTGAACTAAACAACTACCACATACGTCGAATCGGAAGCATTGCTTCCATCTTCGTTCAGTACAAACAGATAACAACACTCAACCTGATTTGCGGCAATGCCTGAATAAGGAATAAGAATTGTAGCTGTTTTTTCACTACCACGTACCTGACGGGCAACAATCAGTTCACCGGTTTTAGTCTTAGCAAGTGCTACGACTTCGTCTTTCGTTGAAACACCGGGAGTGAGTGCATCTGTTTTATAGGTAAGTGTAATGCCACTCGCACTTGCCTCAGCAGACGGTACAGCTACAGGAAGCAACGTACCTCTCGATACCAGCAGCTTGCTGTAATCAATTACCGGAACTGCTCCCGACTTGTTGATTGCTTCTGGCAAGTTGGCTTCAACAAATGCATTGAAAATAGTCTGGTTTATCATGCGATCCTTAAAGGACAACATGGGAATACCACCAAACGATTTGTAGGCATTTACCATTAGTTTGAAACTTGCACGTTGTGCGATTTGAGAAACGGAATTTGCATCCTTTCTGTTGAATGCCTTGGCGCGAATGATGTTTTCACCATACCGGGTGTAGGTGGTAAAGTTAGCCATCGATCCGCTCATGTGCCCCGTCAGGGGATTTTGACTCTTAGACATAATACTAATTTTTAATGATGAATAAATTAAATAATTATTTCTGTCTTCCGGCGAACGACGTCTTTTTCCCCTTACGACGCAACAAAGATAAAGTGCGTTTTAATGCAAAACAATACTTTTTAAACAGCTAAAATACAGTATATGTGTACGTTGGTTCTCTTTGGTCCTCTTTGGTTCTCCCTGGTGAATCACCCAATGAAAGTTTAATATCCATTAACTGCAATATTTATGTTATTTAACATAGCTCATTGTTTATAATGATTCATTTCCCCTGAATCGAATTGTTTTGAGCTGTTACAACAAAAAAAATGAGGACTTCAACTGAATGAAATCCTCACTTTTTATTTTTAAACATACTTTATCTTGTAAAGATTACAAATCTAATGGATTATAAAAGGATACTAATATCCAAATCCTACCCAAAAGCGAAACTCTTTATTTATTTATCAGAACCGATTAATAATTTAAGAATCATACACGTAAGGACTGAAAATAAATAAATTATTTTTTATACCCACGAGGTGCTTCTCCTCCTCCGTTACTTAATGAAGTATTTTTTTGTATTTTAAATCTCTCTACTTTTAAATGTATATTTCCTTGCTGCGATTCTATAACTACATTTTTAAATTGAGCGTCAGATGTTAGTGTTTTGTTGAAAGGGGTAATTTGGATGTTTACCGGTCCATTCAAATCATAATCATCCGGAACGAATTTAAGTCCTAAGGTATCAGTTTTTTGTTCAGACCAAGGGACTTCTTCGAGTTTAATACCGACTAAATCACCTGCAGCTTTTATTTGACCAACTACATAAAGAGTAGGAATAAAATCTCCTTCATTTGTAAATGCATATAAAGAATGCCCACCATTATATTGTTCCATATGTTTTATCTTTTAAAGGTATTATAAATTTTTTTTTTAATATTGTATTGAAAAATTATATATTTCAGCATCATCTTAAATTTTAATAAACAGACCAATAATAAAACAGTTCATTTATTACAAAATAGCTGCAGCTAACAATTTTGTAAATTTAATTCTGGTTGTAATGCAAGAATGTGTGTGTATACTCGTATCGCAGTTTAGTCTATTCTGATTGGCACATTCACTTGACTTTATCGTGCAGAAAACAAGGATTCACTTAGCATTGATTTGATTTTTATAAATATTAAGAATAATGCTTCCTTTTTTATCGACGACCAATCAAATACTTCTTTTTAACTAAATGTTTCAAGCTATGCAACTATTTAAATCTATCCATTAAGATTGGGCAAATTGAAAGTATGTAATGATATTGCAAAATAGCTATAGTACTAAAATAAAGCTAAACAATTTTTTCAGCATATATTGTAAATGGTTTTACTTTCTCTTGAGTCGAAACAGTATAAGCAAAATATCTCATTTTATTTATTTCAAATCCTAATAAATTACCTATACATACAATTTCAAAATTAATTAGATTATACGTAATGACCATTTTTAAATTATTGTTGCCACTAACTCTAAAGAGATCAATTGTTAATTCGAGACCCGAATTATAAGTGTCACATTTTTGCCACATAATATTTGAATTATAAATAGGATTAAACTGATCTATCTAATTTAGAGATTCAATTACTACTACTTTCAAGTGCTGAATCTCGCATTTTAGTTTGTACTAATCATGCCACAAGCAATATTATAATACCTTAGAATATTGATCTAAGTTTTAATAAATTTCATATGTCATTTCAACTGTTAAGCCTAATGCAACTAATTTTTAGAAAGTCAGTTGAACCATTATTAAAAAGTTTCAAGTTAAACTCAAGTGGCATTTAACGTCACAAATACTCTGAATGTTCCATTTGTATTTACATTATCTATTGCCCATCAACAAGTTAAATAAAAGAGTAAAACCCGCTTAATAAACGTCAGCCAGCCAATTTAAACGAGTATATTCAAAGTAGGTTTTACATTAAGCTATTCAATTGTTCTGGTAAAATAAATCGCCAACCGATTACTTGAAATGCAGTACTTGTCTTACTGGTATATTGGGTTTGGATTTCCTTTTTAAAAGAAACACTGATGTCTACTGGTATAGAATTACTTTTTAAAGTTGCGTCCACATCACTGGTAAGTGCTTGAATACTATTTTTATTGAAGTCAACTGAATATGCAATTATACCAATAGCTGTAATAAGATTATACTTTTTTTCGACACAATATTTTTTACAATCTAAATACCCATCATTCTTTCTTATTTTATCTAACACATTTTCTGTTAAACCAAATTCATAATACGTTGCCCCAATTTCCAAACTAGATGCAGATATATTATTATAAGCCGTTCTTACCTTAACTTCAAGTTGTTTTAATAGTTCTATATTTGTTGTAAATTTAGCTATGTCAGCCATTGTGGCCTTTGCTGCTACCTCAACATCAATTTTAAAGCTTTCTTTTCTTGAATAAGCCAATGTAGTACCACCCACGTTTCCTTTTGTCTCAATTTCTTTGTTTGAGAATGGATTTGCACTTGTAAATGAACAACTTGTAAAATTAGAACCACTTAAATCTTTTATACAATTTCCAACTATCTTGATAGCTATAGAATCAGGTGTGTAACCCAGTTTCACACCTGGTTTATATGGTCTTCTTTTCATTGGTAAAACAGTCCCATAATTACCAGGGGAACAATAATTCTCTAATTGTTCTCCGCAAATTTCTTTAGCTGTAAGCTTTGCACCAACCAAGTAATATCCTTTATAACAACTTTGTAAAAGAACTAAAGATAATATCGATATGCTGATTAGTAATAATTTAGATTTATACATTTTGCTATTTTTTCATCCTACTCATTTGGCTTTTCGGTTTCGCCCCGTTTTTGTAGTGTTTCTGGTCTCCACTTTAATTTTATGTTCTTGTTAGTTATCAATATTGCCACCTAAAAGTTTAAGCTCGAATTGCATGTAGTTGTACACTGTTTCAATTTTTATGACAACTCAAATTTACTCATTACCATCAAACTTATCGACATTTGACGATTTACTATAGCATTCATTATCGCCTTATGCAAAGTAAATGCAGGAACGAAACCTGCTAAAACTGAATAAACAGCTATTACAAATATTACACACATTTAATTACTTTATCTTCTTATTTCGTGAATAAATTAATCATTTGTATCTGTTATCTTATTAAATGAGAAAAATTATTTTTATAACAAACAATATCTAAAAAATGTTTTGATTATCAAGAAGAATTATTTTGTTTATTTTAAAACTAAAGATTGATCAATTTTAAAACTTATGATTTGGATTTTTCATAAAGATGGAACTTATATTAACGTGAATTCGAGATAAGGAATAGTTCGTTCGGACTTAAATATCAATAGAAAACATAATCTAATTTGAATAATTTCCCCTAAGGAATCAACATATTTATCTCCTGACAGGGAAATCAAACCTTGAAATAACATATTCTATTGATATATGTTCCCTACGGGAAAATTGCAGGATGCATTTCAATTAGCTAAGAAAATCTTGACATCGAACTCATTTTAATTTATTGATATCCCTGACCAAAACATCGACGAAAATATAATCATCACCAGCAACTGGTACCGATTATTATAATCAAGCGGATGCTTGCGTTTACCATGTTGCAGCAAAAGAGGTTCAAGTGAAACCATCCAATTTGGTTCTATAATCAGTTGTGTTAGATTTTCAATAACTATACAACGCTCACTAAAAATCAGGTGCATGAATACCTTTTTACTACAATAAAAAAAGAAGCTCATTGTTGAACTTCTTTTTTGGTGATAAAATGATAAATGCTATATTTTTTATTAGGATTTCGCAGCAAAATAAGCTATTAAAATAATAATAATAAATATGATTATCATAATATATAGGAATAATTTATTTGCTGATGTTATGTCTTTTTTATCTAAGAAACCATCTTTGACAAAAATTTTTGAACTATTTAATAATTTATATACCCCATCAGGTGCTAAATTTTTATCTATTATTACTCTATCTCCTTTTTCAAATTCATATTTATCATTTTGCTCAATGACAATTTTGTTTCCATTTAATAATTCATATTCATTAAGATATAAAACTTCAGCTATTTTATTCTCAACTATATAAATTATTAAATTTCCATTATCAACTAAGTATTTAGCATCTTGTATATATTGATTATTAATAGTTACTGGAGAACCAACATCAAAAGAATCCAAACTGCTTTTTTCAGCAACTATAAAATCGCCATTTCCCAAACTATACTTTTTAAGATAAAATATTTGTGCAATTTTATTATCTTGTATTACTATTTTCTGTAATCCATCTTTTGTAAAATAGTAACCATCTATTGCATCTTTATCATCAATTGTAACAAGAGAATCGACTCCGATACGATCATTATGATTTGGATTTATTTGTAAATTAATATCACCAACAAGTGAAGTATTTTGAATTCCAAATTTAGTATAAAAAAGTTTTCTAAGATACGAATAAGCATCTAAATCAGGGATGTTGTTTTCGTTAGCTAAAATAAAGAAATCATCTTTCTTCCCATCCAACTTTAAAACTAGAATCGAATCATCAATATAGGCTTCATTACAAAGTATTTTGTCATTACCTCTGTCAATTAGTAAACTCTTAGCTTCTGGAAAATAATCCCATTTACCAATAACTACTTTCCCATCTTTCGACAAAATTAATTCTTTGTCTTTTTTGAAAATAAGCTTTTGAATTCCTAATTCTGAATCAATTAAAGCCCATGGTTTATTAATGAGCATTGTCTGCTTGTCAAGTGACTCACTAAATTGTTTTAAACCCTTGACTATATTTTGCAAATAGATTTTCATAAAAAATTAGTTGATTATTAAACGTTTTTATATGATCAGCTTAGATCAGGTCTATTAAATATAATAAAAGGTCAATCAAACATGCACTATATACTGAATATAAATCTTCAATTTACTTGGACGAAATAAATACAAAAAATAAAGAGTCATATTTCACGCCCCATATAAATACTTTTGAAACCCAACAAAGGTATTTTGGGTAATCAATATATCGCCCAATTCCCTGATTCCATCATGGGCGGTGCCGTATTTGAATTTAAGCAGTTCGGGAAGGTTGTCAATAGAAAGTTCGTTTACACCTGATTCTATATATTTCGCCAGAACAAAATTGACAAACTCCTTTTGTTTTTCATTCAGTCCAATGTATATCTGATTTTGAGCTGCGAAAGCACGATGCGCACGTTCTTTTGGCTCTTTTGCATAGGCAATGTATTCCAGCACATCGTATAAGTCGCTATTTTCTGCATTGATAATAGCTTGTATAGTTTTTAATACATCTTCACCATACCCCACATCGGCCATTTTACCCAACAGCACTTTCCGGGTATACGGGTCAGCCCAGATCTTTTGTAGCTCTTCTTCACTGCTAAAGAAGTCGGGTAGTTGACCATACATCTTCTCAAGAAAGTCCTGTGCTGATATAGGTTTACCATCGGCATCCCAGAAATAGCTTGTTTTTATATGTTGTATTAGCCGAATACGTCCATCAGGAAGTGTAATTTTCAATATTCTCTTTTTCTTGCATGTACAGGGATTCTGACCACATATCTTGCATGGTTCAGTCTGCATGTCACATTCGCACAGAATCTTACCACAAGTCGGACAAGGATCTGTGTTAGACTTTTCACAAACACATGGATTCTGTCCACATTCAACACACTTTCCATCATTTGCTTTCTTAGTACATATACAAGGATCATTGCCGCATTTACTGCACACAGGTTCTCCATCCCAGGTTGGGTCAGCATACTTTTTGTAGGCTTCAACAAAATCATACACCGTGAAATAGAATTTACCATCAAAACAACGGGTACCACGTCCAACAATTTGTTTAAATTCTATCATAGACTTTACTGGTCGAAGCAATACAATATTCCTGATATTCAGTGCATCTACACCCGTCGATAGTTTTTGTGAAGTAGTTAGAATAGTAGGTATGGTTTTTTCATTATCCTTAAACTCGTTCAGGTACGTTTCACCTTGAGTTCCATCATTTGCGGTAACCCTAACGCAATAGAATGGATTTTTAACCTGCCGATGTTGGTTGATTATATCACGGATGGCAGCTGCATGAGCCTGGGTATAACAAAACACCAATGTTTTTTCTGTTTTGCCAATACATTTCATAAACTCATTTACACGATCTTCATCACGCTGTTTCATTTCAATGTTACCCTGATAAAAATCATTTTCCGAATAAGGTTTACCCTTTACCAGTTTTTCCACTTCCTCATCTTCCCCATCTTCAATAATATCTCCGGGTTGATACAGGTAATTATCCAGGTTGCTTTGCATGACTACATGACGGAAAGGAGTCAGGTAACCATCGTTGATTCCTTCTTTCAGTGAATATTCATATACCGGTTTCCCGAAATACTCGTAGGTATCAGCATTTACATCACGACGTGGAGTAGCTGTCAGACCTATCTGAACAGCAGGAGCAAAATACTCCATAATACGACGCCAACGACCTTCATCATTTGCCCCACCACGGTGACATTCGTCGATAATGATCAGATCGAAGAAATCAGGTGGATACTGTCCAAAATGAGGTTCAGTTTCTCCCGAATCGAATGTCTGGAAAATGGTGAAGAAGATAGCAGCATTTTTAGGAACCAGTCCGCCTCTTTTCTTGATGCTTTTAGGACTGATTCGCGCAATGCTGTTTTCGTCCATCTTTGAAAAACCACCAAAATCATTGGTTGCCTGGTTTGCTAGTATATTCCTATCGGCGAGAAACAGTATGCGGGGACGACGGTCAGATTTGCTGATATTCCAACGGGTATGAAACAGCTTCCAGGCTATCTGAAAAGCGATATAGGTTTTGCCGGTACCTGTAGCAAGCGTGAGTAAGATACGGGGTTCTCCATCAGCAATGGCTTCCAGTACACGATTGACAGCTAATTCCTGATAATAACGGACCTTTTTATTTTCATTGATGTAAAAAGGCTCTGCGTGGAATTTATCACGCCATAAGTTGACTTCCCCAAACAGGCGGTTCCATAGTTCATCGGGACTTGGGAAGTGAGTAATCAGTCCTTCGACACCCGTTTCCATGTCTATTTCGTAAATCTCATCCCCGTTGGTAGCATAAGTATAGCGTATACACATCATATGTGCGTACAGCTTTGCTTGCATCACACCTTCACCCACAGTCTGTTCGTCGCTTTTAGCTTCAACAATGGCAAGCTTCACACCTTTATAACTCAGGATATAATCGGCTTTCAGAATCTTCGGTTTTTCCGACTGGCTGATCTTCCCTTTTGCTATCACATATTCGGTGATGATGCGACTCTCCTCCACTACATGCCAACCTGCCAGCTTGAGGCTTGGGTCGATTTTATCCAGTCGGGTTTGTGATTCGTTCATAGTTCATCTTTATTTTGGTAACTTCGAAGGGGTTATTTATTTTCTTTTTTACATGCCACCCCAAGCCCCTAAAGGGGATGTAATTTACTTTCGTCTCCTACATCGGATGATTAAAGTACATTTTCTTACATACCACTATCAAATTCTTCAGTTATCGCCCCAAGCCCCTAAAGGGGGATGTAAATTACTTACGTCTCCTACAACAGGTGATTAAAGTAAATCTTCTCGCATACCACTCTTAATTCTCCTACATTGGGTGATTAATGTAAATCTCCTTGCATACCACTCTTAACATCCCCTTTAGGTGCTTGGGGCGGTATTAGAGGCGGCATTACAATTGGCTGTTTCTATAAATTTTTTAATCTCTTCAACTACTTTTTCAACATTATTTAAAACTTCATCATTCGTAAACCGGATAACAGTCAACCCAAATCTTTCTAATTCTGCTGTGCGATTCTCATCATCTTCTTTTTGTGATAAGTGAATTTCGCCATCTACCTCAACAATCAGTTTGTATTTATGACAATAGAAATCTGCTATAAAAATATCAATCGGGTGTTGGGCTTTAAAACGTACACCAAGTTGACTTTTGTTTAACCGATTCCATAGCACTTTTTCAGCCGGTGTCATCTCTTTACGCAATTCACAGGCATTCTGAAATATAATACGCTTAGCACCATAAAACATATCAGGCAATTGAGTTCGTTGCATAATACTTGTTTTTTGAATTACATTAATTCATTTCAAAATATTTAGCTTTATATTATAGTTTGTATTCTTTTTACATATTA
>Ga0302215_10003506_pt1 | contig 10483 bp, 6 predicted proteins | sample II_Fen_N3_1_FD_194580 | JGI IMG/M metagenome (GOLD analysis project Ga0302215, IMG submission 194580) | Peat permafrost microbial communities from Stordalen Mire near Abisko, Sweden - II_Fen_N3_1 | ecosystem: Environmental > Terrestrial > Soil > Wetlands > Permafrost | place: Sweden: Abisko... | reverse complement strand
ACAATAAATGGGAAGAAATGGGATTAACTCCGGCACCGGCAACTATCGTAAAGGCGCCCATTCTGGCTGAAGCACCCATCAGCATCGAATGTAAGGTAAAACAAATCATTGAATTGGGTGTTCATCACATGTTTATTTCGGAAGTAGTCAATGTGATTGCTGACGATCGTTACATTGACCCTGAAACCGGTGCATTCAGCCTCAAGATGGCGAACCCGCTGATTTATTCGCACGGCCATTATTTCAAGATGGGCGACCCGATTGGTAAATTTGGATGGTCGGTCGAGAAAAAGAAAAAGTAGGCAGTGTTCAGTCACAGTTTGCAGTAAGAATTCCCTGGAAATGGACCATGAATTTGTTAGTTAATAATAAATGTGCAACATGAAATCAGAAAAAACACAGCATACAGAAAATCCCTTACTTCAGCCGTTTGATGCTGTTCATCAAACGGCACCTTTCAACTCTGTTAAAATTGAGCATTATTTGCCCGCCTTTGATACAGCTATTGCAGAAGCGAAAGCAGAAGTTCAGAAAATAATTGACAATCAATCTGCTCCTGATTTTTGGAATACAATTGTGGCGCTTGATCTGGCAGGTGAAAAACTGGAACGCATAAAGGCTATTTTCTTTAATCTGAATTCTGCAGAAACCAGCGACCAGATGCAGGAAATTGCACAGGAAGTGGCTCCAAAACTTTCGGATTTCGGGAACGATATAACCCTGAATGAACAGCTCTTTGCACGGATCAATGCGGTTTATAATCAACGTGAAAGTCTTGTCCTGGATGTTGAAGAAACAACATTACTCGAAAAAACCTATCGACGTTTTGTACGCAGTGGGGCTAACCTGGATGTCTCAGACAAAGCCAGGTACCGCGAAATCACCAAGGAATTGTCTCAATTGGGACTGAAATATCAACAAAATGTGCTGGCTGAAACCAATGCATATGAATTATTAATTACAGACAAAAAAGATTTAAGAGGACTTCCCTTGTCGATTGTCGAAATGGCAGCTCAAACTGCGCAATCAAAAAATAAGGAAGGCTGGCTGTTTAACCTTCAATACCCAAGTTACGTCCCCTTTTTAAAATATTCAGACATTCGTAATTTACGAGAGCAAATTTTCAGGGCATCAAGTTCAAGGGCAAATCATGGGAATGAGTCTGATAATAAATACATTATCAGGCGAATCGTTAAATTGAGAATTGAAAAAGCTCATTTGCTGGGATTTAAAACTCATGCAGCATATAAACTTCAGGAGAGGATGGCCGAAACCCCCGAAAATGTGGTGCGCTTTCTGGAGGATCTTCATCAGGAGTCAAAACCCTTTGCCGTAAAAGAGTTTGAAGAGGTACAGGTATTTGCTGAAAAATGCGGATTCATTGGTAACATACAACGCTGGGATTGGGCCTATTATTCCGAAAAATTAAAGTCAGAACGATACAATTATACCGATGAAGAAGTAAAATCTTACCTGCAACTCGAAAATGTAATTTCAGGTGTTTTTGGTCTGGCCTCTAAACTCTATGGACTTGGGCTGAAGAAAAATGCAGCTATTGAAGTTTACCACCCGGACGTGTCGGCTTATGAAGTTTACAACGAACAAGGGGAGTTTATTGCCGTATTGTACCTTGACTTTTTTCCCCGTGAAGGCAAACGATCAGGTGCATGGATGACTGATTACCGTTCACAATCCAATGTGAAAGGTAATATGATCCGTCCACATATTTCGCTGGTGACCAATTTTTCGAAACCAACCGAAAACACACCTTCTTTACTCACTTTTGATGAAGTAACTACATTTCTGCATGAGTTCGGACATGGTTTGCACGGCATGCTGTCGCAATGCCAGTTCCCCGGAACTTCAGGAACAAATGTATATTGGGATTTTGTGGAGCTCCCGTCACAGATTCATGAAAACTGGGCCTATGAGAAAGAATGGCTCGACACCTTTGCTGTGCATTATAAGACAGGAGGTAAATTACCTGAAGATCTGATTCAAAAAATACAGAAGGCTCAGAATTTTCAGGCAGCTTATATGATGGAACGCCAACTCAGTTTTGCCATGCTCGACATGGCATATCATCATCGGGAATGGCCCATTGAGGGCGATCTGAAGGAGTTTGAAATGGAAGCGACCAATTCTGCCGATTTATTTGAACCTGTTGATGGAAGCCTTCAAAGCACCTCTTTTTCACATATCTTTTCAGGGGGTTACGATGCCGGTTATTACAGTTACAAATGGGCTGAAGTTTTGGATGCCGATGCCTTCTCCGTATTTCAGAAAAAAGGAATCTTCGATCAGGAAACAGCTGATTCATTTCGAAAAAACATTCTTGAAAAAGGAGGGAGCGACCATCCCATGAATTTATACAAGGCATTTCGTGGTAAAGAACCAACGCCTGCAGCCCTATTGAAAAGAAACGGATTAGTGTAGAATTCAGAAAAAGGAAAAGGGAAAAGGAAAATCATTGAGATTATAGATTTCAGTGCCGTTTTCTAATGAATAATGACTTTCCGTTATTCCTCTTTCCTGGTTCCTAAGACTAGGTCAGACATAATAGATCGTCAGGTTCATGATCAGAAACCCAAGCAAAAAGCCCGCATAAATTTGTGCCCTTGTATGTTTCCCGAGTATTAGTCTGGCTGACCCAATCGTACCAGCCAGGAGAACGAGTAAGATAAGGATGATCATGGGGTTTTCATGAAGGCGGAATGACAATCCAAAAAATGCGCCAAGTAAGCCTCCTATTGCTGCCGAATGAGCGCTTATTTTCCATTTCAGGGAAATTACCAATAAGGCGATCTGAACGAGTATGGAGGCAATAATGAACAATTTGTATATGGGAAAAACCGGAAGTCGCTGTAAAATCAGATAGCCAAGATAATAAAAGAGTGAACTTAATATCAGAGGTAAAACACGATCAATGTTTTTCTCCATGTTCAAATCAAACTTTGGATTTAAGGAAAGTAACCCGATGCAGAAAGCTGGCAGGATACATGTTGACAGAAAAACCACCAAAAGGATAAACCTTTCAACGCTCCATGGAAGAATTGAAAAGTAGAACCCGGAATTAAAAAGTAAAAGAAAGCCAAGTGTGGGTATCATTAGCGGATGAAAGATCGTAGAAATAACCCTTGCAACTATACTGGATGCGTTCTTCATATTATAACTCCTTTCTCATTCGTGCAACTGGAATTCCGAGTTGTTCACGATATTTGGCTACTGTTCTCCGGGCAACTAGGTACGATTTCTCCTTCAGTATCAAGGCTAACTTTTCATCAGTTACCGGATGGTGTTTATCTTCATTATCAATACATTCCTCCAGAATTTTTTTGATTTCGCGTGTGGAGACTTCTTCCCCTTTATCTGTTTGCATCCCTTCGGAAAAGAAATATTTCAAAGGATAAATCCCGAAGTGTGTTTGAATGTATTTACTGTTTGATACACGTGATATAGTCGAGATGTCTAATCCTGTCAGATCTGCGATATCTTTCAGAATCATCGGTTTGAGTTTTGTTTCATCCCCATCTTCGAAAAATTCCTTCTGAAACTTAACGATCTCGGTCATTGTGATCAGCAGTGTATGATGACGTTGACGAATGGCATCAATAAACCATTTGGCCGAATCCAGTTTCTGTTTCATAAAACTCATAGCTTCCTTTTGGTCTTTGGATGCTTTAGTTTTATTTCCGGAATAAGATTTCATCAGGTCGATATAAGTTCCATTCAATTGAAGGTCCGGGACATTCTTCTGGTTTAGGCTCAGATGAAGTTCACCTTCCAGATTGTCGAGTAAAAAATCAGGAACAATTACCTGGTTCGATTTGCTCATGGGGTTACTGTAAGAGCTGCCGGGCTTGGGGTTCAGTTTCAATATCTCATCGATTGCTTCTTTCAGTTCTTCTTCAGATATCTCATATTTATGAAGAATCTTGTCATAGTGCTTTTTGGTAAACTCTTCGAAATTATCCCGAAGTATTTTTGCTGCCAGGCAGGTCGAATCTTTCCCTTTTTTACGCATGATCTGAAGAAGCAAACATTCCTGTAAATCCTGCGCCCCAATACCCGGAGGATCGAAATCCTGTATGATTTTCAGGTAGTGCTGCAGATCCTCCACCTTTACCTCCATGTTACTGTGAAAGGCAAGATCGTCGGATATTGAAAGCAGATCACGACGTAAATATCCATCCTCATCAATATTCCCAATAATGTATTCGGCAATTAATTTTTCCTTCTCATTCAAGTCAGAAAGTCCCAGTTGCTCAATCAACGAATCATGAAAACTTACGCCTGATGAGTAGGGCATATTTAACTGCTTATCATCTTTGGAGTAATTGTTGGCAGATAATCGGTAATTGGGAATATCTTCATCATTGAGGTAATCTTCCAGGGTGAATTCATCATCCGACGGTGAATCGTCAGAATCATCCCCATAATTATCATCGGGTTCATCTCCTTCAATCAGTTCCAGGATCGGGTTTTCCTCCAATTCACTCTTTATCCGCTGTTCGAGTTGAATTGCAGGAATCTCAAGCAACTTGATAACCTGTATCTGCTGCGGAGAAAGCTTTTGTAATAACCTTTGCTGTAAACTGATTCTCTGATCTGCCATTGTCATTCAACTTTCCTCAAAAATAATATTTTTAATCGAATGAAGGAATTCCTGATTCCAAAAAGAGGAATTTGTAGATCTTATACCAACCTGTCATATTGTAACGGATTAAAAACAATAAGTATATCTTTCAGGAATTAGGATAACTATTAAATATTAATCCATTATCTGTTACTGATCTTGACCTCTTCTCCTTGTAGAAAGGTAAATATTCGAGTTGCTTTTTATATTTTGACCTGTGATTGAATAGGAAGAAACAAGTCCCGAATGAAATTCCTGAAAAATCCTTATAAGAAGGCAAAAGTATGGAAAGTACATTGTCGGTTCCCAGATATGATTGGCCTCCTTCCCATTTATAAAGTATCGCCATGGGAACATTAAAATGAGAAATTCCAATGCTGGAATATCCAATACTAAAAACAAATTTTTTATTTAATTCATAATTGGGAGTCAATGAAATGCTGTTTTGGCTTAATCCTTTCAATTTGATATATCTGTCAACCAACCCGAAACTTAGTTTTGAATTAAGTTGGTATTTTAATCCAAAGTAAAGATAGGTAGGCAAAGCTTTAGAAAATGCCGACTCGTCAACATTTAACTTGAATGAGATAGTATCCACCAAAGGTTTACTATTAAGTTTAGTTAGGATAGGAACTCCGTTTTGATCCACCGTAAGGCGTACTTGATGAGCAGAAAACTGAAATTCATCCTTAAATATCAGGGTGTGAATGTTTTTCTTCCAATTAATTTTGCCTAAATCAACTACACTTGCTGAGAGTTCAAGTTCAGGTGAAATTTCGTATTTAATTCCTAAATCAAGACCCGTTCCAATATTCCCGGCATTAGACAGGTAACTGCCAATATTAAAATTGTTAGAAATACCTATATCCTTAAGATTTCCATTAATAATCATAGGATTTGCAGGAATTGACAATCTCATTGGCCCGGATACTTGTAAATAAATTGCTCCTGATCGTTCAATTATCCTACCTGACACTTCTGAAGACAGGAATGATTTTCCAAAGTAAAGTTTTGCACGTACCCCAACAGTTAACTTATTTTTGATGATTTCCTTTCCGTATCCTAAACTGTATTCCCTATAATGCATAGCCTCTGCCGCAAAAAGTTGCGTAGGGCCAATAACCAGATTATTAAAGGCTGAGCTTGTTAAAAAGTCAGAAAGGTTACCTTTTAGGTCTGTCATCATTATCACATTCTCCTTTATTCGAAAGTTAAATGACCCAAAATGTGAATAGTAACCCAGATTGAGTAGGTTGGATTCATAATTAACCAAAAACAAACCCTGTTCCAGACTGGTGAAAACACCTCTAAGTTCATTGACGGATTGATTTCCCGAAAAGAAACTTGTCGTAACATCCTTAATAACACCACCGTTATTTAAAGCCAGGTCAATTCCTGCCAGTGGGAATATGCTAACGGTGAAATTCTTTTGTGATGAAAGAAATGCAGGATTGAAACCTGATACATTAAACTGATCATTAAGATGATAAAACCCAAGGCTAGATTGTGCTTGTCCAACTGAAACGATAGCTGACACCAACACCACAAAAACTATTAATCGTCTAATTTTACCTCTCAGGTTCATGAGTCAGGATTATGCTTAGAAAACTTGCAACGTTCATTATTCAATATAAAAAATAATTAGTTCCAATATTTATAACGCCGTTATTTAGGATAATATTCTATCCCATTTTTACAATCGATCGATTTAAATTTGATTCATTTGGATTAGTTGATTTTGAATATGAATTTAATTAATAATACCGATTAAGATGCTAATTATACAAAAATACAAAGCCTTTGAATGTAATCATAAAAACTCTAATTGAATTGACTGACTCTTGATTATAAAACAGCGATGTCTGGATAGAATGAAAAGATACGTACCTCTCAAACGATTGACAAACAATAAGTTTAAAAGGTTCAGAACTCCGGGTAATTATTTTTAACCAGTCCCTTTTTTTTGCTTTTCTTGATTTTTCTGGAATTATAGAATGGATAATTACCAGAAACGTTCCGTGACAGATTTCTATTCTTGAAAAGATAAAAGCATGTTCCAAATGAAAATCCTGCAAAATCAGATACTGAGGGTAAAATAAAAGCTACAAGGTTGTCTGTTCCAATGTACACCTGCCCAAAATCTCTCTTTAACAGAACTGCAAACGGAATATTCTTATATGAATTTCCGATAATTGAATACCCGGAACTTACAGAAAGATCAGTATTAATAACCATATTCGCTATCATTGAAATACTATTGTAATTCATGTTTTTCAAAATAACGTACCTATCCACCAGACTGATCTTCAGCGAAGGATTTATCTGGTATTTCATACCCGTGAATATACTTACCGGCATTGGCTTTGAAAATGCAGATGAATCTGCTAATAATTCGGGAACTTTCGAAACCGATTCAAGATATGAATCGTTCCCTGTCTTTGTAATAATCAGATTGCCCTTATCATTGCTTGTTACGTAGCTATCCTTAGGGAAAACATATCCTTCTGCCTTGCTTTTAAAACTCCTGGAGTTCAGATTTGAATTCCAGTTGATTTTTCCAAGGTCTATGACACTCATCGAAAAGGTCAGGTTATGGTTAATTCGGTAATTAATTCCCAGATCCACACCTATACCCGGATTGCCGGCATTCATCAGATATCTTATAGTATTTGACCTGTTAAATCCCGAAGAAATATCTTTTATTGTTCCATTCCCATTTGTCGTGCTTATTGGAAAAGATAATCTTGCCAATCCCTGTGTGGTTAATGCATACTCCCCACTCTGAGTGGAAATAATGTTCCCTGAAATCTCTGAAAAGAATGCGGCCTTTCCAAAGTATAATTTTGCTCTAAGTCCGGCAGCAAATCTATTATTTCGGGTAACTTTTGAATAGCCTAAACTATACTCCCGGTAATGTACCCCCTGTGCAGGTATATTCTGAACCTGATTGGTTACAGCACTTTGAATACCTTCCAGGAAGATAAAATCTGATATATTACCCTTGAACGTTGCCGAAAAATTTTCTATTTCTCTGATCCGAAAATTGAAAACCCCAAACTTCGAAGGATAAGTAACATTCAACAAAGTAATATCTATATTTTGATGTATCGAAGGATGAATCTCCAAACTTTTAAGCAGGTCCTTAAAATCCTGATCTGTACTGACTCCTGAAATGATTTTCAAAGGAAGTTGCCTGATAACTTGCTGGTTATTATATCCAATACTGTTACCTCCCAATGGGAAGATACTAAAAGAGAAAATTTTCTGGGAAGATAAAAATGCTGGATTATAGATCGACGAGTTAAATTGATTTTCAATGGAGTAAAAATCAAGATTGGTCTGCGCGTTCGCCCATAAAACCATTACTGACATCATGATCAACAAAACTATAAATCGTAAAATTCTCATCAATAAGTATTTAAATTAGATTTAATTCTGAAGCACCATTAATTTTCATCTCTGGATTCTACAGGGTATTATGCCAGTATCATAGATACGGCACTTTTCATTAAAAAAACCTGCCGTTTCTGAAACTTAATCTCTTATTTTCCGGATGAAAAAAGAGTTCAGTTGTTTCTAGAATTCAGCGTTTTTAGGAGTCCTTGGGAAAGCAATTACATCGCGGATATTACCCATTCCGGTTACAAAAAGAATAAAACGTTCGAATCCAAGCCCAAAACCACTATGAGGGACGGTCCCAAAACGACGGGTATCCAGGTACCAATCCATTTCGTGAACCGGTACATTCATCTCATTCATCCGTCTGACCAGTTTGTCGTAATCTTCCTCACGCTGTGATCCTCCGATTATTTCGCCAATGCCAGGGAATAAAACGTCCATTGCAGCAACGGTTTTTCCATCTGCATTCTGCTTCATGTAGAAGGCTTTGATATCTTTCGGATAGTTAATCAAAATGACTGGTTTTTTGAAGTGCTTCTCAACCAGGTAACGCTCATGTTCACTCTGTAAATCTGTTCCCCAATCGACTGGGAACTGGAATTTGTTCTTTTTGTAGTGATTCGAACTTCTTAATATTTCGATAGCTTCGGTATAAGGCAAACGTATAAAGTCGTTTTCCAATACGAAACGTAATTTCTCAACCAATTCCATTGAACGTTCCTCTGCTGGCTTGTTCTTTTCTTCTTCCTGAAGGCGTTTACTCAGGAATTCCAAATCGTCCATGCAGTTTTCGAGGGCTGCCTTGATCAGGTCCTTCAGAAAATTCTCAGCCAGATCCATGTTGTTCTGAAGTTCATAGAATGCCATTTCAGGCTCAATCATCCAAAACTCAGCAAGGTGACGTGCTGTATTCGAATTTTCGGCCCTGAATGTCGGACCAAATGTATATACTTCTCCTAATGCAGTGGCTCCAAGTTCTCCTTCCAACTGTCCTGAAACAGTGAGGTTCGTTGGTTTCCCAAAGAAATCCTGGGAATAATCTATTGATCCATCTTCAAGGAGCGGAGGGTTTTTCGCATCAAGGGTTGTAACGCGAAACATCTGTCCTGCCCCTTCGGCATCCGATCCGGTAACAATTGGTGTGTGCAGATAAACAAACCCTTTGCTGTTAAAATAATTGTGGATTTCAAAAGCCATGGCGTGTCGAATACGGAAAACTGCACTAAAAGTAGCTGTACGAAATCGCAAATGTGCGTTTTCACGCAAAAATTCCAGGCTGTGTTTCTTCGGCTGTATCGGATATTTGTCTGGATCTGCTTTCCCGTAAATAACAATTTCAGTAGCATTCAATTCAACTGACTGACCACTTCCCTGCGAAGCAACCAATTCACCGGTAATACCCAGTGCGGCGCTTGTATTGATATCTTTAAGAAATTCTTCACCAAATTTTTCAACATCAGCAACCACCTGAAGATTATGGATTGTTGAACCGTCGTTTAAAGCTATAAAATTTACATTTTTACTGCCTCTTTTCGTGCGTACCCAGCCTTTAACAATTACTTGTTGTCCAACTAATTCACCCTTAAGTATTTCTTTGATTTTCAATCGTTCCATGCCTGTGTTGTTTGCTGATAATTTGTTATTAATTGCATCTTTCAAAGCATGCAAAAGTATGTTTTTCTCCCTGAAAACAGAGCAACCCCTTATAAAATCGGGGTAGGATTGTAAAAATTTAAGATTTCAACCGAAAAATTCAACGTTTCAGGTTCAAAGTTCCAAGATGCGCCCTGATCGGCACGTAACCTGGAACTTGAAACTTGGAACCTGTAACTTTTAACCCCTTTTAAGCAACTCAATTTGCGGAAGAAGCTTTTCCCATGTTTCCTCCGGAATTTTTGCCCCTGTCACTTCAACCACTTTCCCGGCCAATAGTGAGCCAATTTTACCAGCCACTTCGAAGTCAAGATTTTCTGTCAGGGCGTATAGAAACCCGGCAGCATATATATCTCCTGCACCGGTGGTATCGATACATTTTGCCAGAATAGGGTCAATACGGATGATCTGATCACCGGATTTAATCAGAGAACCCTTTGCTCCTAATTTTACAACTGCGACGGTGCACATATCTGCAATCTCAAGTAATGCATCCTGTGGATTTTTACCTGTCAGCGATGTTGCTTCCTCCTCGTTGGCAAACACGATATCCACATATTTACGAATGATCCGGTGAAGAAAATCGATGTTTGCTTCAACAATATTAAAGCTGGCCATGTCGATCGAAACCAGCAGATCATTTTCCTTTGCAATGCTCATGGCTGCCTCAATCAGGGAATGGTTTTGCACTAAATAACCTTCAATGTGCAAAATTCCATAATCCCGAAAGATTTCATGGGTCATTTCCTCAGGAGTTAACTCAAGGGCAGCACCAAGATAAGTCCCAAAAGTACG
>Ga0302215_10003503_pt1 | contig 10491 bp, 10 predicted proteins | sample II_Fen_N3_1_FD_194580 | JGI IMG/M metagenome (GOLD analysis project Ga0302215, IMG submission 194580) | Peat permafrost microbial communities from Stordalen Mire near Abisko, Sweden - II_Fen_N3_1 | ecosystem: Environmental > Terrestrial > Soil > Wetlands > Permafrost | place: Sweden: Abisko... | reverse complement strand
TGTAACTGATTTTAAATATGACCCACAGACATTTAAAACTTTTATCGAATATATGTCAGGTGATGCAAGTACCAAAGGTGGTGCCCTAAGAACTTCGGAAGGTTATACTGACTTAATGTCTAAAAGTAAGGGTGTTCTTATAGAGTTGGGTAACGAAGTTTGGGGTGCAGCAGCGCACAATGCTGAAATAGGAGCCGATTATGCTGCCTATGGAGCGTGGGTAAGACAGTCTGCCAATCTCATGAAAGCAACTCCGGGTTATAATAAAGATAAAATGCTAATCTCTTATAGTGGTCGTGCACCGGGTGCAAACTATGGTTTGCATAAATCAATGTTGACCGGCGATACAGGAGAAGTTGATTTATTATCGATCAGTGGTTATATGGGTGGAAATCTTAATTTAGATCCAAATATCCCAATCGGAAAAACACAACTGGATTACCATAAAAGCAGTTTTTCAATGATGCAGAACAATTTCAACGGATTAGCAAATGATTGGAAAGAAATGCTGTCATATACAGGAAGAATACTTCCAATGTATATGTATGAAGGGAATATGACTCAAAACTCATATTTTGGACGATTGGGACAGGCTGTAACTTTTGCAGATTATTACTCTTCCATGCCGTTATATGGTGTTCCGAATGTATGTGTATTTGCTCTTCAAGGTGGGCAATGGGGTTTAATTAATAATTCAATTGACTTCAAAAAATCACCTCTTTTCTATGTAAGTCAATACATTAATAATTATTGTACGGGGACATTGTTAGAATCGAAATTTACAACAGCATCCAAAATCTATGATGGTGCTACACCACTGACTATAGATCCTGTAGGTTGTAAGGCTTATACAGATTCTACCAGTTATTCGGTTGCCATGTTTAGCCGTGATTTCGAAAATGATTACAGAGTGCAGGTAGATATCCCTGATAATGTGGGTAATGGTGCAACCTGTAAATTAATTACAATTCATGGTGATTCATATGCTTCAGAGGATGTACTGATTGACGAGAAAAATATTACTGATTTTAAAGATAGTATTTTAGTCACTGTACCAAAATACGGAGTTTGTATTCTTAGGTTTGATGGGATTGATCAGCACTTTACTGCACCAACTACTTATCAGAATTATAAGAAGGCAACATCAATTACCGTATCTCCAGCCGGTGGTGTTTATAATATAAAAACAAACAGAGGACACTTGCAAATTAATTCGACTATTTTACCTGCGGATGCATTCCTGACAAGTACCAGTTGGAAATTACTGGATAACACAACTGTTGCTGCTACAAAGATTGATGGAACTACCACCACTATGTTGTATGCAAACGGAACTCCAACTGGAAATGGTTTGATCAGAGTTGTCGGATATGTTAATGATGGTTCGATGGTATCTGATACGATCACGATTGCTATTAACTGGCAAGGAGGAATTATGGGAGTAGACGATATCAATAATGATCAGATTCAAATATTCCCGGTTCCGGCTAATGACTATTTAAAAGTTCAATTCCCAAATGAATTGTTTGGAAATGTAACGATCATGGACTTGAACGGAAGAACAATGTTTGTTCAACCTACCAAGAACAGGGAAGTTACCATTGATGTTCGAACTTTGAAGCAAGGAGTCTATGTCATCAGGTTAGATTATGGCACCGGTTCGAAAGTCATGAAATTTGTCAAGCAATAGACGTAATTAGAAGTTTAAATTTCAATTAAAGTTGAGTTTTCACTTCGTAACATTTATTTTAAAACCCATAAAACTATACAAATAGTTTTATGGGTTTTTTTAATAATGAGAAATCGTAATTTGTACAATTCAGATTTTTCTCATATTCAATTCAGATTTTTTCAGTAGTTTTTGGTAATCCAATCCTTTTGTAATGAAGTTAATAATATGGAATATTCTAAAAACTGCCTGGTTTTATTTGTATCTTTCATAATGATAAAGTAGCTTTGCTAAGTAAACTTAGTAAATCGCATTAACACTTACACTATGTTGGAAATAAATGATATTGAACTGGCATCAAGGTTACGTATGTCAATGTCGCGTTTAATAAAAGTGATAAGAAGTGAAGTAAAGCAGGATGAATTGCTTTCATTAACTGAACGTTCAACTTTGTCGGTGATTAATCAATCTATAGAAATGTTGCCATCTGAACTTGCCGCGAAAGAGAAGGTAACAGGCCAATCGATGTCACAGATCATAGGTAAACTTTCCGATAATGGTTACATAAAAAAAACTTCTTCCCTTGATGATAAAAGGAAAGTAATTATCACCATAACTCAGGAAGGAAAGGATTATATTGAACTGAAAAGAACTAAGAACCAGGAATGGCTGGCAAAGATAATAGCAGAAAAAGCCACCGAAGCTGAAAAAGAAATATTAATGAATGCTATTACCATACTGACCAAGTTTGTTGATTAAAACCCGGAAAAGAAAAATTTGAATGAAGGAAGTAAAATTAAACATATTGAATGAGAAGATCCGACAGTAATTACAGATTAATACATATAAAAAATGGAAAATAAAAATACCGCACTCTTAGTGATGGATGTTCAGGGAGCTACCGTGCAGATATTAAAAGAAAATGCACAGTTTTTTGATTCTATCAATAAGGCAATTCAAACATCACGTAAAAATAAAATGCCTGTCATCTATGTTGTTTTAGGTTTTCGAAAAGGATACCCTGAGGTGTGTGAGAATAACCTGTCCTTCTCGATTTTAAAAAATGGGGCTATGGTAATCGATACAGAAGAGGCAATGCAGGTCAATCCTGCAGTAGCTCCTCAACCCGGAGATGTGATTGTAACAAAAAAGCGGGTAAGTGCATTTACCGGAAGCGATTTGGAGGTAGTACTCAGGTCGCTTGAAATAAAACATTTAGTGCTAACCGGTATTTCAACCGGCGGTGTAGTATTATCCACCTTACGTGAAGCTGCCGATAAGGATTACAGGCTGACCGTACTTTCAGATTGTTGTGCAGACAGGGATGATGAAGTTCATCGTGTATTGATAAACAAACTATTTCCCCGTCAGGCCGAAGTGATGACTGCTGATGGGTGGTGCACGCTAAATAAGTAATATTTAAAATAACAGCATGTAAACTGAATAAGGAGATTACGTGACAGCTAATGAGTACCATAAATGTTAACTGATAAGGTTTGTGAATGAATACTGGAATGCCGATGAGTACTATCTTATTATTATTTGTTCAGAACAGGGAATGCCGTAAGAAAAAATTTTAGTTTTTTCTCACGGCATTCCCTGAATTTATATCAAAGCATTCGCTGTATAAGGAATAATTCTACTTTCTGTCCGAACATCAAGTTATCCTGCCAACATTTCTAATCTTTAATTATGATCATCATGACGATCACGATCACGCCTTCCTGGTTCAACAATGATTACACCCCCCTTATCATGACGGTCATTGTGATGTCTGTGATTCCATCCCCTGTGTCTTCCATTATCCGTATGCATTCCAACCTCACAGGATGTCATGCCGCCTGCAATCAGGGAAAGAAACAAAATTGCAACAATAGTTCTAATCTTTTTCATATCACTTATTTTTATTACAAAGATCGTTCAAATTGCCATTGAATAATTACATAATTTATTGAAAAAGTTACATGATTCATTGATTTGAAACTTGCTTTTCAAGATTTTTAATTTCCTATACCAATTTTACCCTGTTTCGAAAAATCAAGGTTGAATACAATGCGTATCCGGTTATTCATTGAACCGGTGATTGATTGAATATTATGAGTTACCAGCAATGGAAAATGGATTTCAAACAGATTCCAAAGACCAACTTTAATACCTGCTTCTCCAAAAAATAATGAATTATCGGTTGGTCCAAGACCATGATCATTCAGTACAACATTGACAAATGGTTTAATTCCGAGCCCACCGGCTTTTCCCGGTAAACTGCTGGATAATGAAAGAGAAACCAGCCATTTGCTATATCCCAGTTTTTCATTTATTGGAGATGCCAGGCCACCTTCGGAAACAGTCATTTGTCTCGAAAAGAAAGAAGCCGGATAAATACTGAACCGATCAGGATAAGTTCCATCGTAAAGATATTCATCACGGCCACTCCTGCCACTTGGTGCAAGAGAATAATAAGGATTGACGGATGTGTTGTGAAGCATGGTCCCTGCAAAGAGTCTTACATCCAACCCGTTTGTCCTTCCTGTGTAACTCTGATGATAATTGAAATCGAATGAAGCCTTTTGATATGAACGACCCGACTCTAACGAAACCAATAAGTTGAATGGATTCACGAGACTTGTTTTTTGCACATTGTATCCTAACTGGATATAGGGTTGCAGGGTTGCATGTTCCAGGCTTTCAATTTGATGAAGATCTGAAGCCAGTATATATTTGCCAAATACTGCTTGCCTGATGGGGCTGGTTGCCCTGCCAGGCCTGAAATTTATATCCACTCCCGCCATTATTTTTTGATAATTATGATTACCCGGGGCTCCAAATTGAGTCCCTTCAAGTGAGACTGTAGTCTTACGAATCAAATTATTAAATGGAGTAATATTGTATGAAACTTTTCCATATCCTGTTAACTTTGAATTATTAAAACTATAAAATGGGATGATTATATACTCAAAAGGTTTGGGAATAAGGAAACCGTTGTAAATAGCCAGACCAACCATGAGGCCGTCTTCTTTGTTCCAGTTAACAGCCGGAATATACATCAATGAATGTTTTTCAGGATCTTCCATACTAAATAATAGCTGCGGTTGAATAGGATCGGCTTTCGGGAAAATCCCTGAAGTATGTATGTTGTTATTCAGCCTGTCAATCTCAGGCATAACATGATTTGGATCAATTTTAAGTTCCGTAAAATGACCCTGCGGAATATCAATCCATTTCTTTCCTTTGAAGCCAACGACCCATTTCTGAAACATTACCGAATCATTCTCCATTCCGGCAATCAGTACAGGAGAAGCCAGTTCACCCACGTTCTGAACAAGGAGTTGGTGGTTTTCATAACGCACTATCTTATAATCGAGTCGCTTAGTGGTACCAATCAGATCATCAAAAAACCAGCTTAAGTCTTTATCCGTGTGCGATTCAAATATCTTCCGGAGGTCTTCCGGTTGCGGATGCCTGAATCTCCATTTATTGTAATAATCGTGCATGATTGAATCATAAAGTGGATCTCCAAGGTATGCCCGTAAATAATTGAAGCTGATCGCTGCCTTATTATAGGGCATGAGCGTATAATTGGCCGTAGTATAGTCAGTTGAAGTCATATTTAAAGGTTGTTCCAGGTTGTTTCGCGCTTGAATAAGCCATTCAAGTTCCATCTTACGTTGTTCCGGTATTTTGTCGATATGGAAGAATCTCGCCTGGCTTGGTTTCTTTAAGTAATCCTCCCAGAGCTTTTTACCAGGATACCATTTATCCATGTGCCTCATTTCGTACGAAGTGGTTATGCCTTCATCCATATACGGGAACCGGCGTTCATTGGAGCCAAGTGCACCGTAAAACCAGTTATGACAGGCTTCGTGGGTGATCACATTATCCAGTGAATAACCATCCTTTGTAAGACCGATTACTGTGATCCCGGGATACTCCATTCCCAAGCCTGCATTCAATGCGCTCTGGACAGCTGTGAAACTGTTGTAGGGATAATCGCCTATCCATTCCGAATAATCCAGTATGGAATGATTCATGTATGGGATGGCATTTTTCCACAGACCGGATTGTTGATTGGTAAACATTAACCAGGTGGTCACCATCTTTCGCGATTTAGGTAGAATAACCTCTCCTTTCAACACATGAAACCGTTTGTCGGCAAACCAGGCAAAATCATGGATATTATTCCCGATATACCGTAATGACTTGGTTTGAGGAGAAGAAAGAGGAAATTCCACTTTTTCATTTTTAGTGGTTTTAATCCAGGATGTATCTGCTGCCATTTTAGTCAACATAGCCAGTTCCTCTTTGTTCTGAAGAGTACCTGATGCCCCCACAATGTAATTCCTGGGCAATGTTATACGTACGTCAAACCGTCCAAATTCAGAGTAGAACTCACCCTCATCCAGATAGGGCATCTCGTGCCATCCGGTATTGTCATATACCGCCGGCTTAGGATACCATTGTGATATCTGATAGGATTCACCAATATGGCCTAATCTCGAGGTGACACCCTTTGGTATTTTTACATGAAAAGGGGTGGTTATACTAATAGAGCCTCCAGGATAAAGGGGCTTATTCAACATTATTTTACAAATATCCGGCTGATCGGGCAATAAATCCCATTGGACCGGCTGATCATTGACTTCAAAGTCCAGTGAATCAATGTAGCCCCGGAGTTCAGGATCATTGAACAGCCTTTGTTTCCCTTTTTTAATGAATAGTTGCTTCGCCAGATCGGTTTTGGTACTTAAATAGGCATTGGGCCACAGGTGGAAAAATAAAAAACGGAGTGTGTCAGGGGAGTTGTTGATGTATTCCAGTTTCTCGAAAGCCTTGAGTTCATTCTTTTTATCATTCAGGGTTACGTCAATTTTATAATTCACTTTCTGTTGAAAATATCCCTGTGAAAGAGCTTTCGGAAATAATCCAATGATTAAAATGCTAAACAGTACGGTATGCTGCTTTAATGTATTAATTCCGAAATGCTTTCTCAATTCTTTCACGGATTATTTTTTTTAGTTTTATGTAAGTAACAAATGGAAATAAATAATATCTTTTTGTTTTAATCACTTTTTTCTCATTTAAACTAAAAAGAGTTCTGTACATTGATACAGAACTCTTTTTAAAATGAGTCGCTTATTCCCTTGAAATATGAGTCGAAATTTATTTTTTTAATAATGTATCTATTCATACAATGACAAACTGTTTATTTTTGTCTTTCAGGGATTCTAATTCTTATAACAGGATCAGCAACAAAATAATGATGAGAAGGGTACTTCCACCAATATAAATATAAGTGCCATCTTTGTGCATGGTTGCCTTAATTTCTTTCAGTTCATTTTTCAGTTCCTTCTTTTCGCTAACAGTCATGTCCGATTTATCCATGTCACGGATTTCTTCAACCCTTGCCCTGTAGCTGCTTATTTCTTCTTCCGATAATTTACTAGAAGTCTCGGTTGTAATCTCGGTTGCATTCTTCGAACTTTTAGTTGCAAATGCAGGTATTGCACCCAGCGAAAATATCGCCAATAATGCAAGGAAAACAGTTTTTTTCATATTCGTTTTTTTTTATATTTGAATGATGTAAAAGTACTTTGTAAGGCATCGCGGGTTGTTACATAATTCTAAAAATAGTTTACATAATTCATTGTTATTTTAGAGTTTGATTGAACTTTAGATTTAATAAATAAGCTCTGTGTTTTGAAACAAATCCGAACTAAAATATGTTTATAACATACAGGTATAATTCAATTTAATGAAGTATAAAAAACCCCAAAACATTCATTCGAATGCGTTGGGGAATCTTATTTATCAATCCGATAAATAATTTATTTAATAAACTATATCAGGTTCTAGATTAAAATCAATATTAAAATAATGATCAGCAACGTACTTCCACCTACATAAAAGTATACGCCATCTTTGTGCATGGTAGCTTTGATTTCTTTCAATTCGTTTTTAAGCTCTTTTTTTTCACTAGAGGTCATTTCCGATTTATCCATGTCACGAATTTCTTCAACACGTGCCCTATAGCTGCTTATCTCTTCTTCAGATAATTTGCTTTTAGTTTCAGTGGTAGTCTCTGTTGATTTTGCTGAGCTTGAAGCTGCAAATGTTGGTACTGCACTTAACGAAAATATCGCTAACAGTGCACAAAAAATAGTCTTTTTCATATTCTGATGTTTTTAAATTGATTGTTTAATTGAACGATGTAAAAGTAGTTTGTTTGGAAAGGCATGTTGTTACACAATTCCTCAAATGTTTTACATAATTCATAGATATTGTATTCAATAAAGATAATATAATGAATACGTATAATTTTCAGTATGCCGATAATGAGGAAGTTGAGGAGATAGTGAAATCCAAATAACATTCAAATTATTGCTTCTGGAATTAAATTTATTCATTCAAAATGGGTTTCTTCTGTATTAGGGAGTGGCAATATTCTTTTTGAGAGAATTGATGTTTTTCAAGGTAATCTTCCAGTTCGTCCGACAGGGCAGAATTTTCAGCGATTGGACACATCTTTTTATTCGTGGACAATTTAGATTCATTGAAGCTTCGATTAGAATAGATGGTTATCCAGCTGCCTTTTCTATGGTAGATACCAGTTTTCGTAAATAAACCATTGCTGACAATCACCTCATTGCAAACCGGAGCAAGGTAAATGATGACTACTTCCCGGTCCGATCTCCGGATGGACTGAATAAGACGATGAATAACTTCGCTCATGACCACAGAAGGGAAAGGGTTGAATAAATAGATGAAATTATAGGCATCGTATTCGTTGAATTGTGTTGCATCACCCGTAAATATTTTAGTTCTTTTCGAATTCAGTCTTTTGAAATTCTGAGTGGCAATATTAGCAATATGAGAGGATAATTCAATTCCATCCACTTTTTCGAAATGAAATTTCAGCATCGTGCGCAGAGCATATCCCTTGCCACAACCAATATCAATGATTGAGTCCAGTGGCGAAATCGTAAAATCGTTCAATACTCTCTTTAGAAATCTTTTGCTGGATGGAGAGGAATTATGTACAAGTTTTGGATCTAACCCGACCTCTTCGGCATGTATATCCGACAGGAAATCTAACCCCATAATTTTGTCTAATTTAATTGCGAGTGGGAATACAAGCTTATAATAGATAAGTGATTTAAGATCCATATTTACAAATTTTCAAGTGAATATTTATCTTGGAATTCTGACTTTCTATAAACTCGGTATAAATAATACTTAAACACGATTAGCCATTTGATTGTTCAAATCAAAAAACTGCTTTTAATAATTAGTTTCATATTTTTATTCCCGTGTTATCATTCTTGTCTGGTAATAAGAATTTGAATATTGAATTTTTTCAGGGGATTAATTTAATATATATCCATTCATGATCCCGAAGGGGTTGGCTGGTGGTTCCGAGGGGGTTCGATGGGGCTGTTGCCCTCTGAACCCTCTCCCGGGTCTCACTGAAGCCTGAACAAATGGTGGTGAAGTGATACGTTGTTCAGGATCTGAATGGTAGAATGAAGAGAGAATTTCGGAATAGACTCAAATGGTTGAAAGATCAGTCAATTTTCTGGGCTACAAATGTATCCTGGTTCACAAAACGTTCCTCCCACAGCACCCACAACAGGAAAATGATGCCATAAAACACATATTTAAAGGCATACAAATGAAGAAATTCAAACCAGGCGGGGTGGTTTTCGATACAGGCTACAATGAAGGTAATGCGGAAAATATTAAATGCATAAACTACCAGAAGGCTCAAGGGGATAAACCACAGTTTTTTAAGCCAGGGGCCTCGTGAAAAGGCAAGGATGCAAAAACAGATGTAGGCCTGTTTTATTCCGGTGCAAGCCCAAATGATTTGTACAGCATGTCCGTTGGGATGCCTGAGAATGTTGCCGGCAGTCTCCAGTTCAACGCCTGATCCAAAGAAACGAAGGATTGACAGGGATACATGTGCCACATGGTGAGCCATCCATATAAAAGGGGCGGAGATATTCAAACCCCAGAAGGTAACCATTGAATCGATACTTTTAGATTCATCACCCAGCACGTTGTATTTCCAGAAGAAATTTGTACCCATGAGGATAATGCCAAAGAGGATAACACCCTTGAAGGGTGCAAGTTTTTCAGGAAACCGGAGGGCGGGTATTTTCATTTAGAATTTATTAGAAACACGGGCATATGGAACTTCTTCTATGGAACAAAAATCGGCATGGTGGTACTTAAAATTGCCGGTTATGGCAATCATGGCTGCATTGTCGGTGGTAAAGGCAAAAGGAGGAATGTACACATCCCAACCGTATTTATCACCATGTTCCAGAAAGGCCTGACGAAGGGCTGAATTAGCGGAAACACCACCTGCCACTGCTACCTGGTGAATGTTTAAATCTTTGGCTGCCTTACGGAGCTTATTCATTAATATTTCCACGACAGTTGCCTGAATAGAGGCACATAGGTCGTTCAGGTTCTCGGCTACAAAATTTGGATTCTTCTTTGTTTCATCCCTTAGCAGGTATAGAAAAGAGGTTTTGAGCCCGCTAAAGCTGTAGTTGTACTCCTGAATCTGGGGTTTATTAAACGCGAATGCAGTTGGATTTCCGTCCTTCGCCAACCTGTCAATATGTGGCCCACCCGGATAGGGAAGACCCATTACCTTGGCACATTTGTCGAATGCTTCGCCGGCTGCATCATCTATAGTCTGACCGATTACTTCCATGTCGTCGTAGGCTTTTACGAGTACTATTTGTGAATTTCCACCGGAGACCAGCAGGCAAAGGAATGGAAATTCAGGATGGCGTTCATCCGGCTTTCCTTCACTG